>R26__coassemble_29_pt1 | contig 94919 bp, 61 predicted proteins | sample R26__metabat2_high_PE_018 | metagenome-assembled genome bin R26
CAGCACCATTGAATGGCTCTACGGTTGTGGGGAAGTTGTGTGTCTCAGCCTTCAGCGAGATTACACTCTCGATATCTTTTACCTGGAAATAGTCGCTCGTGCTCTGATCCTTCGGCGCAAACTGCTCTACAATCGGACCCTGTGCAAAAGCCACATTATCTTTATAGGCCGAGAGAATCTTGTTGGGATTCTCCTGTGTGGTCTTCTTAATCATGGCGAAGAGCGAACTTTCCATCTCCTTGCCATCAATGATAAAGGTTCCACCGAAGATCTTATGACGACAGTGTTCAGAGTTGATCTGGGCGAAACCGAAGATCTCAGAGTCTGTCAGCGGACGACCGTTCTGTTTCTCCAATCCGTGCAGGTACTCAATCTCCTCAGGACTGAGGGCAAGGCCTTCCTGCTCGTTGTACTCTTCCAGATTATCCACATACTTGATGGGCTCCGGTTTGATGTTGATCGTAAAAATGTCCTGGTTCAAGCCGTTGTACATGCGCTGCAGCATCTCGTCGTGCTCAGCATCCTTGCTGGCAACAGCGATATATTCCTCAATACGACTGATGCCCTTGAGGCCCATGTTCTGCGTAATCTCTACGGCATTGGTTGACCATGGGGTTACCATCTCGCGACGTGGGCCAACGAAGAACCCGTCGAGACTGTCGGCGTCAAGCAACTCTGCTTCACCGTACAGCCAATTTAATTCCTTAATCTCCTGTTCGTTAAGTACGTGATCAACCTCGGTGGCGATCACGGTTTTTTGTGGTGTCTGAAAGAAACGTATCATATTTTATTTTTGTTATTTATTTCTTTTTCTTGCTGTTAACAACTGCGGGTTTTGCCTTCTCTACATAAGGAACCTGTTTCATGAGGATCCAAGCAGCCTCACGGGCCTTGTTCTTCAGGTTGTCGGGACATTTGGTGTCAGTCCTCAGGAATTTCTCCACCTCCTGAGCGGCCTCAGCAGACTTATGGGTGCTGAGCAACGCCTTAGCCCAGTTGCCAGGGAAGAAGATGCCACTGGTCTGCTGCAGATAAGGTAGTGACTGCAGGGCAGGCATGATATAGTTGTTACTCTGTGGCTCATAAACGTCTGAGTTGAGCAGAGCCAGTGTTTGGAGAGCCCATGGCTCATGCTTACGACCTTCGGGTTTCAGCAGGCTGTTGAATACTTTAGTACGAACCTCTGCACTGGGGTCGCAGGCCCGGCTTACATAGTCGAACTCGTCGCGCAGATCCTGTGTCGTCAGACGGGCACGCTCCTTGCTGAGGATCTCCTCACGCTGGGCAGGGCGCACGATGGCGAGACGATACGCCATGTTCATATAGTCGTGTTCGTTGAATGCCGGATCGTTATGGGCATCGAACATCTTCTGGATATTATCGAGTACCTCGGGTGATACGGCATTGGCTGAGAGCTTCTGGAGAATGTACTGACGGCACTCCTTTGTCTTGTTCTCTCGCAGCAGATCCATCATACAGAGTTCGAGGGTCTTGCGCGATGACATCGGCATGTCGGTGGAGATCTTGAACATATGGTCGACGCCTGTCGACATGATGAGTGGATTCTTCTCCTTCATCATGAAACGGTAGAGTTCGCCGAAGTGTGATGGAGGAATCTTGCCCATGAGGTAGTTCTCGTGGATAATCTGCAGCAGACAGTAGCGCTGTAGGTCGTTGCGGGTGGTAATAAGTCGCTTCGGTAGTTTTTGAGCATACTCATCGTCGACGGTGAAGATACCATAGCCACGTCCGTCGGCATTGGGGATGATATAGTCGGGACGGGTACCTACCTTGATAGATACAGAGGGCTGTTGCATGTTTACAGTCACAGAGCGGGTATTGCCAAGTTCGTAGATAAGCTTGACTTCAAATTTCTGACGCCAGCAAAGTCCACGTCCGTAGGGGTCGATCTGATTTATGATGAGCTGTCCATCACGATAGGTTGTTACAATGGTGGGCAGACCCTTCTGCTTCACCCATACGTCACTGAACTGGCGGACATTTACATTCGGGGCCACTTTGTCGAGGGCTTCGATGAGATCATCCCACGAAGCGTTGCTATAGGCATTGTCGGCCAGGTAAGCCTGCAGTCCCTTTTGCATGGTGGGGGCATCCATCATGTTCTCAAGCATGCGCATCATCACTGGTGCCTTGTCGTAGATGATATTGTCGTAAAGCAGACTGGCGCAGTTAAGATTGCCCAACTCCTGAGCGATGGGGTGGGTGCCTTCGGTACGGTCGATGGCGATGGCACGGGCCTGTAAAGTCTTGATGAAGTTCAGGTCGTGGTCAATGCCTCTATACTGTCGGCGGGTGATCTTTGCTGCCATGAAGTTGGCAAACACCTCCTTGGCCCATACATCCTCAAACCACTTCAGACTGACGAGGTCACCAAACCAAAGGTGGGCCGTCTCATGAGCAATTAGTTCTGTTCGAGAGAGAAGTTCTTCCTGTGTGGCGTTCTTGTCGAGGAAGATACGGCGATCGCTCAACTGGATGGCGCCTGGATGCTCCATACCACCAAACTGATAGCCAGGCAGGATAACGAGACCATATTCTTTAGAGAAGGGATTGGCGATGCCTGTGTAACCTTCCATCCATCTCAGGGCAGCTGCTGCCTCGTCGAACACTTTATCGAGCTGTTTGACCTTGTCGGGATCGGTTTCGCGATAGAGGGCACGCATGGGGCGACCGTCGCGAGTGTCGATCTTCTCCTGGAAGTTACCTGCTACAAAGGAGTATAGGTAGGTGGGCAGCGGACAACAGGGGTCGCTGGTCATGGTCTTCCATCCCGTGGGGGCTTTCATGGTAGTTACAAAGCGGGCTCTGAGGTCGGGCTGGTCGAAACAGGGGAAACAAGAACGTGCATTGTCGGGCACGAAGAGCGTGTACATATAATCCTGATGACGGTTCAGCGCCTTGTCCAGACTGGTAAAACTCAGTTCTACACGGTTGGTGCCAGGAACGAGCAGTTTATTGGGAATGACAATATGTTCGTTTTGGTAGGTGGCAATGACTGCCTTGCGTCTTTCTTTTTTGCCTTTCTTGGTAATGACATAGCATGTGCCATTGAATTTTCCTTGGAAATCGAGAACTACATCGGCCTTCTCTTTGAGGTCGAAGGTAATGACATTCTTACCTGATATATTTTCCTTCTGATTGGCTGGGATGTTGAATGTCAGGTCGTAAATGACGTTACTGATGTTGGTTTTTCGTTGTGCGGCAAGTTCCTTGGAGACACCTTTTGACAACTGCTGCGCATAAGTGCATACTGCGGTCATGCAGAGTGCTACAATGAGGAGTGTTTTGATATTTTTCATCTGTTATTTGGTTTTTGAGTGCAAATTTAATTAAAATAATTCTAATTACAAGCATAAATCCATTGTTTTTTCTGTTAGTTCACTAATTTTGCACCGAATAAGTCTTTTTTAATAGTATTAGGTATGAAGAAAAGTGTATTTTTGATAGCTCTGGCTATTGGTCTGATGATGACCAGTTGTGCCAGCAAGAAGGATCTGGCTAATTGCCAGACAGAGAATAAGTCGCTCACCGAGAAGTTGCAGGATGCAAGGGAAGACCTGGCTGGTAAGAATGCCCGTATCTCTGCTCTCGAGGAACAGCAGCGTGGTTTGCAACAGGCCCTGAAGAATGCTGAGGCCAAGTATGCTAAGTTGCAGGAGTCGCTCGACAAGAGTCTGACGAATGCCTCTCAGAACAATATCTCTATTGAGAAGTTGGTAGATCAGATCAACGAGTCGAACCAGTACATCCGACATCTGGTGGAGGTGAAGTCGAAGAGCGACTCATTGAACATGGTGCTGACGAACAATCTGACCCGTTCGCTCTCTAATGAAGAGCTGAAGGAGGTTGATGTGCAGGTGCTGAAGGGTGTGGTTTACATCTCACTGGCTGACAACATGCTCTACAAGAGTGGCTCTTATGAGATTAATAGCCGTGCTGCCCAGACTCTGTCGAAGATCGCCAAGATCATTAAGGACTACAAGGACTACGACGTGCTGATTGAGGGTAACACCGATAATGTACCCATCAAGAAGACCAATATCCGTAACAACTGGGACCTCTCTACCCTCCGTGCTTCTTCAGTGGTTCAGGCTCTGCAGAACTACTATGGTGTAGAAACTAAGAGTCTGACCGCTGGCGGACGTGGTGAGTACAACCCCATCGCTTCGAACGATACCGAGATTGGCAAGCAGCGCAACCGTCGTACTCAGATTATCATTACTCCGAAGCTCGATGAGTTCATGGACCTGATTGGTCAGGCTCCTGAGGAGAGTAAGTAATAGGATTTGCGAACCTTATTCAAAGGGGTTTGGCAGTTCGAAATGCATTCGCTCACCTGTAACAGGGTGGGCGAATGTTATTTTGTCACAATGTAGGCAAAGCCGTTCGCCTTTCTTTCCATAGAGTTCATCGCCCACTATCGGACAGCCTAGTCCATCGGGGTGGGCACAGTGCATACGCAACTGGTGAGTACGGCCTGTATGGGGATAGAGAGCTACGAGGGTTTTGTTATCTTCGTAAGTATTCAAGACCTCATATTCCGTCACAGCAGATTTGCCACGATGGAAATCTACCATCTGACGAGGACGATTCATGGGATCGAAGATCAGGGGAAGTGTGATACGTCCCTTGGATTCCTTGACGATGCCTTCAACGAGGGCAATGTAGCGTTTCTCGACAGTCCGTTTTACGAACTGCTCCTGCAAGGGCAGGTAGGCATCCTTCGTCTTGGCAATAATCATCAGACCTGATGTCCCCATGTCGAGGCGATGGACAGGCATGGCCTCGGGCCAGCGCTCTTGGGCGATGGTAGCTACAGAGTAGTCATCCGTCTTGCCAGGGACACTCAGCAATCCTGAGGGTTTGTTGATGACTGCCAACGTGTCGTCTTCATAGATGATCTCTATCTGCAAATGAGGAAATGCTACTTTCTCTGGATTAGCTTCCACGTTGAGGCCCTGCAGCATCCACGTGAGTACAGGTTTGCATTTCCCTCGACAGGCAGGATAGAATTGCTCGTGGTGGCGTATCTCACTTTTGGGTGAAGGTCCCCACCAAAACTCTGCCATACAGACTGGCTTCAGCTGGTGACTATAGGCATATTGCAAGAGTTTTGGCGCACAGCAGTCGCCTGTGCCACCTGGGGGTAAGGGAAATTTCTTCTGAATACGAGGGGAAGAGTGATAGTCTTGCCAGATGTCTACCAGATCCTTCGTCTCACCTTTCGCATTCAGCATCTGATACTGATGGAAGAGCCATAATTGCAGGTCTTGTGACATGCTTTTTGTGGTGAGTGGTGAGAGGTGAGTGGCGAGAGAGATCTCGCGTTCCTTGGTCTTGAAATAGCCATCGGGCTGTTGGGCATCATAAACGGGGGGGACGAAATATGCCCAGTCGTTGCGTCCTTCAAGCAATCCTGAATAGGCAGCCAGAAATCCCAGTCCTTCATCAGAGGTTACCACTAAGACTCCAAACATCTTTCCCTCTTGTGGATGGATGCGAGCGATTTCCTTCTTAACCTCCTCAGCTGCGAGGATGCAAAGCGGATGAGGTTCGTAGCAGAAGGGATAGGTAAACTGCTCTGGTAAGGGGATGTCAGATATTAAAGGGTGAATCATAGGAGATCGAGGCACTTCTCCACAGGGATGCCTCGGTTTTTGTCGTCAGTATCGCGATAACGGTCTATCATGCGGAACACAGTATCCATCGCAGTACGTGTAGAGGTCTTCAGCGACTCGCCATTCAACAGATGGCCGATGAGTACTGCAGAGAAGATATCACCTGTACCATGGAAAAGACCAGGAATCTCATGATAATCCAAGTGGAAATACTTGTCCTCGTAGTGGTTATAGCCTACTACGGCATTCTGTCCGTCGACTTTGCAACTTGTGATAAGCGCTGATTTACAGCCTATGTCGCGTAGTTTGTCGAGCAGATCGGCAGCCTCTTCCCATGAGATGCCTTCCATGTGGATGGGGGTGTTTGTCAGATAACAGGCCTCCGTATAGTTAGGGAATGTGAGATGAGCCACACTCACCATCTCGCGCATCAGCTCCACCTGACGCTCAGTCATACCATTATAGAGTCGTCCGCCATCACCAAGGATGGGGTCTACGAATACCCAGGTGCCAGCTTCGCCCTGTTCCTTGCAATAGTTGGCCACGAGTTTAGCCTGTTCGTCGCTGAACATCAGTCCTGTACAGATGGCATCGAAACTGAAGCCGAGCTTCTTCCAAACTGGCAGCGTGCCACGAATATATTCGGTGGTATCCTGGATGTTGAACTTTCCGTAGTCGAGGGTGTTCGACACAAGGGCAGTAGGCAGACTATAAGTGGGAATGCCTAAGTAGGAGAGGATGGGCAACATGGCTCCCATGCCCACCTTACCATAGCCTACAACGTCATTAATTAACAATATCTGTTTCATTTCGGGTGCAAAGTTAATGCTTTTTTGTGAAGTTTGCAAAAAAAGCATTAACTTTGCACCCGATTTATGGAAAAACAGCCAACTTCGCCTATATTGGCATTACAGCAACAGCGGCTTTTGCTCCAGATGGAGTATGCAGCTGAGAAGGAGGCCTTCCGCAAGCAGACAGAAGAGATGGGACTGCAGCGGAAGGTGAAGCGAGGTGATGCCTGGTATCCCATCAAATTGGGCAAAAGTTATTATAACTCCCTGAATCAGTTGGTGGTAGAGGTGTTTCGTCAGGGCGAGGACGATGAGATAGAGCATAACTTCGAGTTCGGACGTCCTGTGGCTTTCTTCAGTGTTGTGGAGAAGGATAAGATCAAATACTTTAATTTTACCTCTACTGTGAGCTATGTAGATGGCGACAGAATGGTAGTGGCTGTACCTGATAATGGGCAACTTGTTGATGTACAGGGAGCTGAGAACGTTGGCATCCAACTCTTCTTCGATGAGACGAGTTATAAGATGATGTTCGATGCGCTGGATCGTGTGATAAGGGCAAAAGGGCGCTTAGGTTATCTGCGCGATCTGTTCTACTCACGTCAGGAAGCTGAGACCTTCAGCTTCTCCCCCATACATTTTCCCTATCTGAATCGTACGCAGGAGGATGCTGTGAACAAAGTGCTGAGAGCCAAGGATGTGGCCATTGTACACGGACCTCCAGGAACTGGTAAGACAACCACCCTTGTGGAGGCTATTTATGAAACACTTCGCAGGGAGAATCAGGTGCTGGTGTGTGCCCAGAGCAATATGGCTGTGGATTGGATCTCGGAGAAACTCGTGGATCGTGGAGTGAATGTATTAAGAATAGGTAATCCTACGCGAGTGAACGATAAGATGCTCTCGTTTACCTACGAACGTCGCTTTGAGGCTCATCCTGATTATGAGATGCTGTGGGCCATCCGAAAGGCTATCCGAGAGTTGCGTGCCAATCGCAAAAGGGGAGGAGATAAGTACCATCAGAAGATGGATCGCCTGAAAGAGCGTGCCACAGAGTTAGAAGTTCGCATCAATGCCCAACTCTTTGGTGAGGCTCGCGTCATAGCTTGTACCTTGGTGGGTTCTGCCAACAGATTGTTGGAAGGACAGAAGTTTGGCACCTTATTTATAGATGAGGCTGCCCAGGCCTTAGAGGCAGCTTGCTGGATTCCCATCCGAAGAGCCTCACGTGTTATTCTTGCTGGCGATCATTGTCAGCTGCCCCCAACCATCAAGAGCTATGCAGCCCTAAAGGCAGGTCTTGGCAAGACGCTGATGGAGCATATCGTGGATAATAAGCCTGAAGTGGTAACCCTGCTGAAGATGCAGTATCGCATGAATGAGGAGATTATGCGCTTCTCGTCAGATTGGTTTTACCATAATCAGGTGGAGAGTGCTCCTGAGGTGAAGTTCCGTAGCATTCTCGACCTCGATATCCCCATGTCATGGATTGATACTTCGCAGTTTGAACTCCCTGAAAGTGAGGAAGGCTTGTTTAAGGAGCAGTTTGTGGGTGAATCCTTTGGACGTATCAACAAGGCAGAGGCAGAATTGACGCTGATGGCCCTCGAGACCTATTTTAATAAGATAGGTAAGGAGCGCATTCTCGACGAGCGCATTGATGTGGGAGTCATCTCGCCTTATCGAGCCCAGGTGCAGTATCTTCGCAGATTGGTGAAGCAGAAGGAGTTCTTTAAGCCTTTCCGACATCTGATCAGCGTGAATACTGTTGATGGATTCCAAGGTCAGGAGCGCGATATCATCCTCATTTCGCTGGTGCGAGCCAACGACGAGGGTCAGATAGGCTTCCTTCGTGACTTACGTCGTATGAATGTGGCTATCACGCGAGCCAGAATGAAGCTGATTATCCTGGGCGATGCCTCCACCCTGACACAACATCCTTTCTATAAAAAGCTCTACGAATACATCGATGCTCTGTAAATATTCGTTAAATCTTAGGCAAACTAATTAATTTAGTTTAATAACTATACCTTTTAGTTGTATGTAACGAAAAGTTTTAGTTACTTTGCACTCAGATATTGAGTACGATGCGTAAATTGATTGAATGACTAAAAGTAAAACGACAATGAAAAAGCTTACAAATAAAGAAAAGGAGATCATGGATCTGTATTGGGAGCATGGAGCGATGTTCGTGAAGGAACTCCTGGAGTACTACGACGAGCCTCGTCCACATTTCAATACACTATCCACGATGGTTCGCATCCTGGAGAAGGAGGGATTCCTCGACCATAAGCAGTTTGGCAACTCCTATCAGTACTTCCCCCTCATCACAGAGGCTGAGTATGGCAGGAAGTCCATTGCTGGCGTCATTAAGAACTACTTCTCAGGATCCTATCTCTCTGCTGTTTCCTCGTTCGTCAAAGAGGAGAAGATATCTGTAGAAGAGCTTCGCGAACTCATCGACCAGATAGAAAACAACAAATAATAAATCCCTTTATCCCTAAACCTGACAATCATGATGACTGAATTTCTGATATACGACTTGAAGGTAGCTGTGCTCTTGGCGATATTCTATATGTTCTATCGCTTGATGCTGGCTCGTGAGACGTTCCATCGCGTGAATCGCCTGGTGCTATTGGCTACAGCCATAGCCAGCTTCGTTCTGCCCCTCTGCGTCATTACGCTGCATGAGACAGTGACGATGGAGATGGATATGTCCTTGTTGGCTACTGATGTGGCTAGCGATGCTACAGCCTACGAGGCAGCTTCCGAACCAGCAACACCTTGGTGGCAGATCGTTTTGCCTACCTTATTTATAATAGGTATGGTGGCAACGCTGGCTCACACCTTGATGTCGTTGTTCAGAATCATCAGAATGATCAGACATAGCGAACAGCATCCTCAGGATGATGGAACCATCATTTGCGTGAGCGCTAACGCAAAAGTGGCACCTTTCAGCTGGATGCACTATATCGTGATGAATCGTGCTGACTACGAGGCTCACGACAATGCTATACTTACTCATGAACGAGGTCATATACGTCTTCGCCACTCGTGGGACCTGATTCTCGTTGACACTCTTACTTCCCTGCAATGGTTCAACCCAGCTATGTGGATGTTGCGCTCCGATCTGAGGGCCATCCATGAGTATGAGGCTGATGCAGCGGTACTCTCTCAAGGCATCAATGCGCATCAATATCAATACCTGTTAATCACAAAAGCCGCTAGCATTGGTGGGTACTCCCTTGCCAACGGTATCTCTCACAGTACCCTTAAAAACAGAATTAATATGATGTTACATACTCAATCCCCACGCCAAAGCTATCTGAAGCTGTTGGCACTCGTCCCCATCGTGGCTGTAGCCCTCGCTGTGAATGCTGAGAAGGTCACCGATGTGGTGTATACCAATGCTGAAGCCCCTTCTGAAGAGAGCCTTTCTAATGAGATGGTGGCAACTGCAGAACCTCAACTTGCTGGGCCTGAGGCTGTTGTGGCTGATGATAATGAGAAGTTCATAGCCAAAGGCATCGTCTATGACTATAATGAGGACAAGCCAACGCCTATCGTAGGTGCTGTCGTGCAAGTGGTAGGTACCAAGCGTGGAACTGTGACTGACAAGGAAGGACGATTCAAGATTGAAGTCTCGAAAGGTGAGAGGTTGCGGGTGGCCTATGTAGGCTATGAATCGACTATCTTAGGTGTCAGCAAGGCTTTCTCTGACGAAGGCAAGGACTATATCGTTGGTCTTTTGCCAGAGAAAGAGGCAGAGAAAGAGAACAGGACTTTCGATGTCGTGGATGAAATGCCTCAGTTCCCTGGTGGCCCAAGCCAGCTTTTCGAATTTCTTGCAAGAAATGTAAACTATCCTACGGAGGCTGAAAAGGCAAATATCCAGGGACGTGTTATTGTAACCTTTGTGGTGGAGAATGATGGCAGCATTTCAGGAGCGAAAGTCGTGAAATCCGTCGATCCCTCACTCGATGCTGAGGCCCTGAGAGTAGTTAATGCAATGCCTAACTGGATTCCAGGAAAGCAGAATGGCAAACCCACTCGCGTAAAGTATACAGTTCCTGTTACCTTCCGTCTTCAAGGGCAAGATGCTCATATAGGGCAATACGAAGGTACTGTCAACTATGATGGAGATGCCAAAAACAAACCAAGTGAGGTGGTTGTGGTAGGTTATGGCTCTAATGAAAAAGAAACAACCGCTTATAAAGTTGGCTATGCAGCAAGTAAAGCTGGACTTGGCACTGAAAAGATACCTTTGCTCTACGTCGATGGCAAAGAGTTTCCTTTTGAGAACATAGGAAAAATCGATCCCAAGACCATCGAGCGTATGGATGTGCTGAAAGACAAGTCGGCCATCGAGAAGTATGGTGAGAAAGCCAAGGATGGCGTGATTCTTATCACCTTGAAGAAGAAATAAGAATGAAGAAAATACTGAGTCTTTTCGTTCCCCTCGCCCTGCTGACGGCCCTTCCCGTCAGGGGCGAGGGCTTTGTTGACTCCTTGCAGGTTTATGTGCAGGCTGGTGATAGTTGCATGCAACAATTCAACACCTTCGAGGCCCTTCAATACTACCAGCGAGCCTATAAGATGGCTGAAGCCCAGGACAGCGTGCGTTTCTCGATGGATGATAAATTTGGTGCAGGCCCTTATGTGCCTGAGGATAAGATTCCTCGCGAGATTCGTCTGAAGTTGGCTAATTGTCACTACAAACGAGCTAACTATCGCCAAGTGGCAGAACTCCTGAAGAATATGCCCGAGGATAGTCTCTCGCACGAAGCCTTCCGCCAACTTGCCTTCAGCTATCAGAAGCAAGGCGATAACGATTCCTTCATGTATTGGACCAGTCAGCTGGTGAATCGTTACCCTATGGATGGTGAGATGGTGTCTGGTCTTATCCTCGCCTATGCCAAGGCCAATCAACCACAGAAGGGCATCATCTGTGGACTGAAATATACGCTGAAGGACTCAACGAATATCCTTGTAAACAGGGCACTGGCTGATGCGTGGTTCATGAATCGCGACTTCACGGCTGCTGCCATGATGTACAACCATCTGATGGAACAAGGCGATTCTACCTTCAATACGCTTTACTCCGCTGGTATGTGTTACTCTCAGCTAGAGGATCTTGAGCGAGCCTACAAGTACCTCCAGCTTGCTTTCCTCATCAGTGGTATGCAGCATGCGGGTTGCGCCTATCGTCTTGGTGTGGTTTGTGTCGACACCAAGCGCTATCCTGAGGGTTTGAACTATCTGAATCTCGCCAAGGAACTCTTGCGCCCTGATACCACTATCATGAAGGCGATCACCCTCTCTGAGGGCGAGGGATATTACTTGACTCAGCATTATCCAGAGGCTGTGGAAGCCTGGAAGGAACACCTCACGTATAATCCTGGCTCCGTAGCCACCTATTTTAATATAGCCAATGCTTACGCCTACCTTCTGAAGGACGAGAAACAAGCACAAAGCTACTACGAGCAATTCCTCGAGAAGGCTCGCGAGGTGGAGAAGCCTACGCCCCAACTCGAGGAGATGGTGGAGAGGGCTAAGGAGATAATGAAGATGTTAGAAAAGAAGCGAAAGTAAACTTTATTTACCGAGACGAAGAGGAAAGCGAAAATACCCGATTTTAGGGGCTTTCCGAGGTCTGGGACTTTACTCCGAGTAAACCTGGACTTTCCTCCGAGTAAACCCCCACTTTACTCCGAGTAAAGTCCGGGTTTGCTCCGGGCTCCCTCCAAGGTGTATTAGAATGCCGTTTGAATTTGTAAATTAAAATACGGGCAAATCAAATGATTCCTTTAGGAAAACTTACATTTTTGTGTCAGTTTTTGTTTTTATCTGAATTATTTTGTTTACCTTTGCACAGCGAAACTTGAAATGAAGAAAGGTCGTTGTTTTATCTTTGAAATGCCAAAGAAATGATAAAGATTAGAAAGGTAAACACCAAGAAGGAACTCAAGCAGTTCATCCAGTTCTACTACGATCTGTATCGTGGCAATGAGAACGCAGTACCGTTTTTGTATAGCGACGAGATGGCTACCCTCCGTCGCGATAAGAACCCTTCGTTCGAATGTTGTGAGGCCCAGTATTTTCTGGCCTATAAGGACGAAAAGATCGTTGGGCGAGTAGCTGCCATCATCAATCGTCGTGCCAATGAGCGCTGGAATTGTCATCAGGTGCGCTTCGGATGGTTCGACTTCATTGACGATATGGAAGTATCGACGGCTCTCCTGAATGCTGTGGAGGAATGGGGCCGTGAGCGTGGTATGACAGAGATAGCTGGTCCGCTGGGATTTATCGATACCGATCGCGAGGGTATGCTCGTTGAGGGTTTCGATGATCTCTCCACGATGTATGTCAACTACAACTATCCCTACTATCCCAAGCACATGGAGCAGATGGGTGGATTCAGGAAGGACAATGACTATCTGGAGTGCAAGGTGAAGGTGCCTGAGGTGGTGCCCGATAAGTTTGCGAAGATTACAGAGATGGTGCGTAAGCGCTTTGGTCTCAGGGTACATAAGTTTACTCGTCAGGAGCTTATCAGAGAAGGCTATGGCCACGAGGTGTTCCGTTTGCTCAACGCTACCTACAAGGATCTCTATGGCTTCTCGGAACTGTCAGAAACTCAGGTTGATAAGCTTGTGAATGACTATATCAAGATAGCAGACCTGAATCTGGTGACAGCCATCATGGATGGCGACAAGATGGTGGGCTTTGGTATTACCTTCCCCTCGTTCTCACGAGCTTTGCAGAAGACACGCGATGGACGTTTCCTGCCCTTTGGCTGGTGGCATCTGCTGAAGATCTTGAAGTGGCACAAGACGCCTATCGTCGACTTGCTGCTCATTGGCGTTCTGCCAGAGTATCGTTCGAAAGGTGCTAATGCGTTGATCTTCGATGATTTGATTCGTCAGTTCCAGCGTTATGGCTTTGAGTGGGCTGAAACGGGTCCGCAGATGGAAACCAACGAGGGTGTGCTCTCGCAGTGGCAGTATCTGGAGTCGAAAGTAGTACGTCGTCACCGTTGTTATCGTAAGGAGTTGAAGTAAAATAGGAGTTTAGTATGATGGAGATGCAATTGGAGTTAATAACGAGGATTTTCGTGGCAGCCCTTTTGGGTGGCGCTATCGGACTTGAGCGTGAGTATCGTGCTAAGGAGGCAGGTTTCCGTACCCATTTCCTGGTGGCACTGGGTTCGGCTTTGTTTATGATTGTCTCTGCTTATGGCTTCGAAGGAACCATGATTACCGAAAGCCATCGTTGGGATGTGTCGCGTGTAGCAGCTCAGGTGGTATCGGGTATCGGTTTCATTGGTGCAGGTACCATCATCTTCCATAAGAGTGAGAATGTGGTGCGTGGACTGACCACAGCTGCAGGCCTCTGGGTAACAGCTGCCATCGGTCTGGCTTGTGGAGGAGGCTTGTATATCCTCTCCGTAGGTTCCACATTCCTGGTTCTTGTAGGCCTCGAGGCATTTAACTATTTCCTACACAAGTTTGATAAGAAACGGAAACGTGACTGATGTTACATGTGTATAAGTAGCATCGCATGAAAAATTAACCTTAAATGTTTCCTGACGCAAACTATTGGAAACATATGAAAAAGTAATAGTCGATTTTGTCCTAAAACAAAGTCGTTTTTAAACTTTGCTTTTTGGGTTCTTTAACCCTTCTTGCAATTATATAAATTTTAGCCTTGTTACATTTTGCAAAGAACGTGATACGGAAAATAAATGCATATTTATAAATAAGTATTACCTTTGCAGCGCAATCCTAAACCAACTGACGAAGCTGGAGATTAAATGAACAATCAGAAACCAAATATTTATTAATAACATTTTCTAACTAATTAATTAAAGTATGTGTATTTTTAAATCATTGCAAAAGCCGTTAATGGCACTGTTCCTGCTCTGTTTGTTCCCGCTGGGAGCTATGGCTCAGAGCCTAGTTAAAGGAACGGTGAAGGATGTAGCTGGCGAACCAATCATTGGTGCTAGTGTAAAAGTTCAGGGCGCCAAGACTGGTGCCATTACAGATTTCAATGGTGACTTTAGTGTTCAGGCTGACAACAATGCCACACTGGTTATCAGTTACATCGGTTATACCACAGAGACCGTGAAGGTGAATGGCCGCAACAACATTCAGATTACACTGAATGAGGACGCCCAGACACTGAACGATGTGGTGGTCATCGGTTATGGTGTTCAGAAGAAGAGCGACTTGACAGGTTCTGTTGCCCAGGTAAAGGCTGGGGACCTGAAGCACCGTTCTACAACTGACGCCGCTGCTGCCCTTCAGGGTAAGGCTGCTGGTGTACAGATCCTGAACAGTTCTGGTAAGCCTGGTCAGGGTGCTTCTATTCGCGTCCGCGGATATTCTTCAAACTCAAGTAACATCGGCCCTCTGTTGATTGTCGATGGTCTTCAGGTTTCAAGCATCCAGTACCTCGACCCCTCAATGATTGAGTCAATGGAGGTTCTGAAGGACGCTGCTTCGGCTGCCATCTACGGTGCTGAGGCTGGTAATGGTGTCGTGCTGATCACCACGAAGTCTGGTAAGAAGGGTCAGGGTACCATTTCTTATGAGGGTAAGTTTACCAACCAGTCTCTGGGCCACGTAGGTAAGCTCCTTAACGCTGGTCAGTTCAAGGATTGGATGACCATGCAGCTCGGTGCAGAGCGCGTCAATGCTGACCTGTCTGATGCTCAGACTCAGTATGGTTGGAACCCCAACACCAATACAGACTGGCTCGGTGAGTATTTCGAGAACACCTGGGCACAGCAGCACACGCTGACCTTCCAGGGTGCTAACGACCGCGGTTCTTACTTCCTGAGCGCAAGCTATGTAAATCAGGACGGTATCATCAAGGGCAACAAGGATAAGTATGAGCGCCTGACTGCCCAGATCAATGCTGACTATAAGATTAAGGAGTGGTTGCAGATCGGTACCAACACCTCTGTTGAGAAATGGTCTACCCGTGGCGTTTCTGAGAACGGTTATGGTTCTTCTTTCGAAATGCTGCTCCTCATCGACCCGCTGACTCCGATGTACTGGACCAAGCCTGAGCAGATGCTGGGTGACTATCGTAATTACTACAATGAAATCCAGGCTGGTAACTCAAACTATACGCTCTTCGGTGACAAGAATGGCTACTATGCCACCTCTTATTTCAACCAGCGTCTTGCCGGTGGTAACCCCTTCTCTCAGCGCGATCGTTCAGAGGGTAAGAACAGTGGTGTTAACATCAATGGTACTGTTTTCATGAACATTACACCTATTAAATATGTAACATTCACTTCTCGTCTCGGCTATCGTATCTCATTCAACAACAGCTCAAACTGGGAGTATCCATATTATCTGAATGCTCAGACCAAGGGTGACAACTACAGAATCGAGGGAGCCAGCAACAACTCTACCTGGTATCAGTGGGAAAACTTCATCAACTACAACCAGGACTTCGGTAAGCACAATGTTGGTGCGATGGCCGGTATGTCTTATCGTCAGTACGACTCAAACGGTGTTAGCGCCAATGCACAGGGTCCCGATATCCTGAATGCATACGAGGACAACTATATCTACCTCAATTGTGTAAATGGTAACGAAAGCACTGTTAAGAACTTCAGTGGTATGCCTAACACCACTCGTGCGCTCTCTTACTTCGGTCGTCTTCTCTACAACTACGACAACCGCTACAGCCTGCAGGGTAACTTCCGTGCCGACGCTTTCGACTCTTCTAAGCTGTCTAAGGACAACCGTTGGGGTTACTTCTTCTCTGCATCCGCAGGTTGGACATTCTCTAACGAGAAGTTCTTCAAGAATAACATTGATCCTAGCATCATCTCATTCGGTAAGATCCGTGCATCTTGGGGTACTAACGGTAACGTAAACGTACTTAACAACTATGCCTACACCGCAGGTATTTCTCTGAACAGCCAGTGGTATCAGTATGGTGCAACCAACGCTGCTTCTTATGGTTCTATGCCTAACGGTATTGCCAACCCCGACCTTACTTGGGAGAAGTCTCAGCAGATTGACCTCGGTCTCGACCTCCGTTTCTTCAGCGATCGCCTCTCTCTGGGTATCGACTGGTATAAGAAGACCACAAAGGACCTTCTCGTTTCTGCTCCTGTAATGCCTGAGTCAGGTTTCTCATCAATGACGATCAATGCCGGTGAGGTAGAGAATAGCGGTCTTGAGTTTGAGCTTACTTGGAAGGATCATATTGGTGACTTCAACTATAGCATCTCTGGAAACTTCGCTACTCTGAAGAATAAGGTTACTTACCTTGATCCTTCTATCGAGCGTATTGCCGGTGCAACTGTTGAGGGTTCTAGCCCTGAGGTTGTTCGCTGCTACTTCGAGAAGGGTGAGCCCATCTGGTACATGCGTGGTTATAAGTATGCTGGTAGAGCTGCTGACGGTACTGCCCTTTATTACACAAAGGACGGTGGTACAACCAACGACCCGCAGGCTGAGGATATGACCAACGTTGGTTCTGGTCTTCCTTCTGTAACTTACGGTATCACACTGAATGCTGAGTATAAGGGTATCGACCTGACCATCTTCGGTGCTGGTGAGGGTGGTAATGATATTTACTACGGTCTCTATCGTACAGGTTACAACAACGTAGCCAAGGGCGTTTATGAGGACTTCAAGGATGGTAACATGCCTACAGCCGCTTCTGTAGCAGGTAGTGGTACATTCTGGCGTTCTTCAGCCATGGTTTACGATGGATCATTCTTCAAGCTCAAGCAGATTCAGCTCGGTTACACCTTGCCGAAGAACATTACTAGGAAGGCTTATATGGAGAATGTCCGTGCTTACATCTCTCTCGACGACTTCTTCACATTCACCAAGTATCCTGGTCTCGATCCTGAAAACTGCACTCAGGAGTACAACTGCCCAGGTCTTGACAAGGGTGTATATCCTAACATGAGAAAGATGGTTCTTGGTATAAGTGTTACATTCTAATTCAACAATTTAAAATCGAATAGAAATATGAAAAAGATATTATTTTCCGTTGCTTTGCTGTCTGCAGGTATGATGCTTTCGTCATGCAACGACAAACTTGATGTTGAGCAGAAAGCAACCAGCAGCACTGGTAACTTCTATAAGACTGATGCTGATGCAGAGTCTGCTGTTACCGCTATGTATGCTACATATATAGGTGAGATCGGTGGTACTGAGGGTATCTGGAACGCCTATATCATGGGTCTGAACTACACTGCCGACGATGTATTCTCTGCAGGTGGTGATATCAATGACCATGCCGACTTCCGTGTCCTCGACGAGTTCCGTTATGACACGAGCTCTGCTCCTATCAGTACGCTTTATAACCACATCTATAAGGCTATCTACTCTGCAAACCTCGTTATCAACTATTTCGATGGTGAGCTTGCTGATACGCCTATGAAGAAGCAGGCAGTAGCCGAGGCTAAGGTGATGCGTGCATGGGCTCACATGCTGGCTGCACAGGTATATTATCGTCCACCATTGGTTGACCACCTGATCACAACCGAGAAGCCGACAAATGCTGAGTCTCAGAAGGCTATCTTCGATTTCTGCGTGAAGGATTGTGAAGAGGCTATTAATAATCTTCCCGACCGTAAGGGTCAGACCGATAAGGAAGGTGCTTGGCGCGTAACAAAGGGCTTTGCTCAGTTCGTTGGTGGTAAGGCTGCCCTCTTTGCTGGTGACAATGCTAAGGCAGTAAGTCTGCTGAAGCCGCTGGTAGAGTCTTCTAACTATGCACTGGTTCCGGGTAACCGTTTCCGCGACCTCTTCCATATTGAGGGTGACGGTTGCGAAGAGAAGATCTTCGAGTTCAACTATACGACCAATACTTCTCTCGGTGGTGTCTGGGGTGGTAGCATCCAGCGTGGCCGTTGGATGGTTGCAAACGTGCTCAACTGGCGTGGTGACGATATCCAGGGCGGTGGCAAAAACCCACAGATCTGCTCTACCGGTGGTTGGGGCGGTGGCGCTATCAACCAGGACTTCGCTCACAAGATGCTTGCTAACGATGGCGACAGCTATCGTCGTAAGGCTACATTCCTGACCTCTGACGAGTTCTTCTATGACGAGACACTCTGCGGTTGGCGTAGTGATGCTACCTGCACCACTCGTGCCCAGAAAGAGTTCGACCCGGAGCGTGGTATCACCAAGTCTGCCGGTTCTTTCTCTCGTAGTGACGTGATGGAGGTGAAGATGATGTGTAATCCTAAGGATGTAGACCTCTCTGTAGGTGACAACTGTAACAACACCAACCTGTGTATTGCCCGTCTGGGTGAGGCTTACCTGCTCTACGCAGAGGCTTGCCTTGCAACTGGTAACAACGCAGAGGCTAAGAAGTATATCAACCTGATCCAGCAGCGTGCCGGTTCTAAGACCATCTCTGACAATGTTGATATGCAGGTTCTGATGGACGAGAAGCAGTATGAGCTCTGGTTCGAGGGCTGCCGCTGGTTCGACATCGTACGTTGGGGCATTGCTAAGGAGTGCTACGACAAGGTTCTGGACAATATTCCTCTGCAGTGGGATGAGTACTTCCAGTCAGGTGGCACAAAGCCTCACAAGCTCGTTTACAAGGTTCATCATCCTTGGGCCGATGCTGGTGTAAAGCTTGAGTTTGTAAAGAACAAGAACGAATATTGGCCAATCCCGCAGACTGTTGTCGAGGTTAACGACCAGATGCATCAGGTATGGGGTGCTTGGGCCAACTAATGAGACTACACTATAATAATAGTTGGTATTAGACACATTGTTTTGGTATTCAGAAGGTGCTGCGTCGTGATGACGCGGCATCTTTTTTGTTTATCTATCACTTACTTAATATATTGATATTCTGGCTGTTTGGCTGAGTGTTACTTCTTAATTATATAACACCAACTTGCACTGATCGCAGATGAGATCTTAACTGTTTGGAAATAAGGCATTTAAATGTGTTAGATGGCATGACTAAAAGTAAAACAAGTTGTTTTACTGTTGTAAAGACTATCTAAAGCTATGTAAGAGATAGTCTCTATAAAGGTAAAACAACTTGTTTTACTGTTGTGGTGATATTACTTAACGGAATAGTTAGGCATTTGAGCTGGCTCCGGAACTATGGGCTCACCCATTTCGGAGGCCTCTGCGTCTTTGTTGTCGAGCTTGAAGAGCATGAAATCGGGCTTCTCTGCTGTGCAGGGAGTCCATCCTAAACCTTCACCCTCACTGCTACCATTAGGATCGCTGAACTTGGCAAAGTTGGTCCAAGCGGTCAGCATCTTCTCTGAGAGATCCCAGTCGCCCTGAGTCCAAGGACGCCAGCAGTGCTTCAGGCTCTTGAATACATACCAGAGATCGCTGGAGTGGAAAGCTCCCTTCAGGCGCTGCGTTACTTCAGGATGCTTGCCATCGTCGGGCAATGGACGTGCAAACTCGTAAGCCCAGGCGTTACCGCCCTTCTCGGAACGAACCTTACAGAACTCAGCGATGCCTGCACCCATGGAACCTAGGTCGTTCAAGGTGTAGCCAATCATATAAGGCACATCGGCAATCGATCCCTCTCGGGCTGCCTCGTCGAAACTCTTCAGCGAAACATAACCATCGACGATAGGACGCTCCATCACGTACAGGTCGCTCTTATTAACCATGTTATAGAGAGTGCATACGGTATAGAGAATCTCTGTCGAGGCGGCACGCAGCTTCTGTAGATCGGTCAGTCCGGCCCAGTCCATCACTTTCTTAGTCTCTGCCTCTGCCTCTTTCAGGGTGGGATTATAGGTAAAGAATTTGTTCATCGGGGTAGCAGGTTTGGCTGCCTCATCATCCTTTGGAGGAACATTCAGACCACCGCCACTCATGATGACTGCTTTGTGGAACAGACCGCGGGCCAGCGGCGACTCACAGATGGTGCGTACGCTGCCTGCACCGGCACTCTGTCCGAAGATGGTGACATTGTCGGGATTGCCGCCAAACTGAGCAATATTCTCCTTAATCCACTTCAATGACTGGATCTGGTCGAGGATGCCATAGTTGCCTGATACACCATGAGGACTCTCTGCAGAGAGTTCACCGTAAGGCATGAAACCGAAGATACCCAGACGATAGTTGATGGTTACGAGCACCACATCTTTAGAGGCCCATTCCTGTCCATCGAACTCAGGTTCTGTGCCCCAGCCCTCGCGGTAGCCACCACCATGAATCCACAGAGCCACGGGCAATTTTTTGTCCACCTGACCAGCAGCCTTGGTGTAAACATTCAGATAAAGACAATCCTCGCTGGAAGGCGCCTCGTCGCCATAACCCCATTCCGTGGTGTAGCCGCCAGGATAATGAACCGACTGATAGCCAGGATGGCCAAAACGATCGCAAATGCGGATGCTGTCCCAAGCCACAACAGGCTGGGGCTCCTTCCAGCGCAGGTCGCCGATGGGAGGCGCAGCATAAGGAATACCTTTGTACACAAATACACCCGGGTTCTCACACGGAACACCCTGGATCTGACCGCCCTCGACGGTTAGAACAGGACATTGGGCGCCCTTCTCATCCGAAGAGCAACCCAATAACAATGCCATTAATGGCAAAAGAATAAATAGTTTCTTCATAAGTTATTAGTTGTATAATGGATTGATTAATAAATTTGAATCTGTGTTGCAAAGATACTAAGAATCCATGACTATTCCTTTGCCATTTGTATCACGGTTTATTGAGAATGTAACATTCATACGGAAAACTTATGATACTGGTTAAACCATTTGCTTTTAGTTGAATCAAATTAGAAAATAATTCGTATATTTGCAACAAATTCAATATTATTATTCATCAACAATAACCCTAATGAAAAAATTACTAAGTTTCATTTTCGTGGGTGTGCCGCTTATGGTAGTGGCGCAAAACCCCGTCATCCGCGATCAGTTCACGGCTGACCCTACCGCGCGTGTGTTTAATAATAAGGTGTATCTCTATCCTTCGCACGACATCGTTCCACCCGAAGGACAGCGTCAGGACTGGTTCTGCATGGAAGACTATCATGTGTTCTCCTCAGAGAATCTGACTGATTGGACCGACCACGGTGTGATTGTCACTCAGAACAAAGTGCCCTGGGTACGTCCTGACTCTTATTCGATGTGGGCGCCCGACTGTGTAGAGAGAAATGGTAAGTACTATTTCTATTTCCCATCAGCTCCTAAAGACGGTAGAGGCTTTGGCGTCGGTGTGGCTATCGCCGACAGTCCTGAAGGACCGTTTATTCCTGAGCCGGAGCCCATCAAGGGTATCAACGGCATCGACCCCTGTGTGCTCTTGGCATCCGACGGCAACGCCTACATCTTTTGGGGTGCTGGACGTTGCGCTAAGCTCAAGGATAATATGAAGGAGATTGCCGATGACACTCCCACAGAGACTGTGAAGTGGGGCGACCGCGAGTTCGAGATGAAAGGCGTGAACTGCCTGAAGGGTCTGCCCAGCCGTCAGGCTGAAGGTCCATTTGCTTTCGAGTACAATGGCAACTACTATCTGACCTATCCGTATGTAAGAGAGAATACTGAGGTTCTCGGTTACGCAATGAGTAAGAATCCAATGGGTCCCTACGAGTACAAAGGATTGATTATGCCTGAGCATGAGAATGGCTGTTGGACCAACCATCACAGCATCGTTAACTACAAAGGTCAGTGGTATCTGTTCTATCACCAGAATGCCTTCTCGCCCCGCGACGATAAGCGTCGCAGCGTGCAGATCGACAAGCTTTACTTCAATCCCGACGGCACTATTCAGGAAGTGAAGAAGACCATGCGTGGTGTGGGTATCAACCAAGCTACCGAGCGTATCGAGATTGACCGCTACAGTGAGGCCAGCAGCGACGTGACAACACAGCTCATTGATACTGTCAATACATTCCGTAGCTATGAGGCTACACTCCCCGCAAAGGGCAGCTGGATTAAATATAAGGATATAGACTTCAGTTGTCTTACCGATGGTTATGTGCTTGTAAGTGCCAAGGCAGCCGGTAATACCAAGTTCTTTATCCGCGAGAAGGATGCCAATGGTAAGATACTTGCTGAGATTGATATGACCGTTAAGCCTGAGACACCTGCAGGTATGCCGGCTATGTTCCGTCGTGACTTCAGCAACCAGTGGCTTACCCAGACTGCTGCGCTGAATTACACACCGAAGGGTGTTTCTGATCTGGTCATTACTTGCGAGGGTGATGCTGGTATCAGCGTAGACTGGATTCAGTTCAAGAATCGTCCTAAGTACTTCTCACCCGCTACAGCCCAGCCGGCCCAGCCTGATGAGGAGGGCTTTATCCGTCGTTGGTTGCTTTTGGAGCCTATCGACAAACCTAACAGTGGCAATACCGTATTTACTGACTCATATCTGCGCGAGCACTTTAACACTGAATATTTCAAGGGACAGCAGACTATCGTTCCGAAGGACGGCCAGAAGATAAAGGCCGTTTATCAGAAGGTGGAGGTGGCTCCCGGCTTCGGACGTAGCTTCGGTCAGCAGGAACCTGCCGAGCCCAAGGTTACGACTGTTAAGCAGACTCTGACTTGGCATGCTCTCGATAGTGAGAATATGAATGTGAAGCTCTTCCGCTTTGCCGAGAAGTGGGGTCAGCAGGTATATGGCGTACTCTTCTGGGCAGTCACCATCATCGACTGTGATGAGGATATCGAGAACGTACGTCTGGCTGTGGGCTCTAACTCAGCCTCTATGTGGTGGCTCAACGGCGAGGAGGCTCTGTTGCTCTCTGGCGACCGTCGTATGGTGAAGGATGATGCTACGTCAGCCCGTCTTACCTTGAAGAAGGGTCGTAACATCCTGCGTGGTGCCATCATCAACGGCCCAGGCATGAGTGACTTCTGTGTTCGTTTCATCGACGAGAAAGGTAATCCAGTAAAGAACTATTCAATCAAAGCACAATAAAAATGAAAAGACTACATACACTTCTGGCAGCATTAGCTATGACTGCTGCTGCCAATGCGCAGATAGGCGCACCCTATATCCACGACCCCTCGACTATCGCTGAGTGCGACGGTAAATACTATACCTTCGGCACTGGTGGCGGCGGTTTGATCTCAGAAGACGGCTGGAGTTGGAACAGCGGTGCTGACCGTCCTGGTGGCGGTGCTGCCCCCGATGTTCTGAAGATAGGCGATCGTTACCTCTGTATTTATGGCGCTACCGGTGGTGGTCTAGGTGGTGGTCATGCTGGTCGCATCCTCACCATGTGGAATAAGACCCTCGATCCTAAATCGCCTGACTTTAAGTGGAGTGAGGCCGTAGAGGTTTGTGCCTCTGATGGTATGGAGGATCAGGATGCCATCGACCCAGGTCTGTTGCTCGATCCCACCACAGGTCGCCTGTGGGTAAGCTACGGTACCTATTTCGGCACCATCCGACTGATTGAGCTCGATCCCAAGACCGGTTTCCGCGTGAAGGGTAACAAGGAGAAGGATATCGCTATCGACTGTGAGGCTTCTGATCTGATGTACCGTGATGGCTGGTATTATCTGTTAGGCACCCACGGCACTTGCTGCGACGGTGTGAACTCTACCTATAATATCGTGGTAGGTCGCTCCAAGAGTGTAGAAGGTCCTTACCTTGATAACGTAGGTCGTGACATGTACCACGGTGGTGGTAAGATGGTAATTGCCGCTGAAGAGCGCGCCTGTGGCGCTGGCCACTTCGGACGCTACATCATCGACGAGGGTGTTGAGGTTATGTCGTTCCATTGGGAGGCTGATTTCGAACTGAGTGGCCGTTCTACGCTTGCTGTCCGTCCGATTGTATGGAAGAATGGTTGGCCCGTAGCCGGTGATAACTTCAAGGGTGGCAATCTGGCTATTCTGAGTGAGCGTCGTGGCTATGCTCTGGAGCTTGCTGTTGATTTCGTTCGTATGCAGCAGGAGCGTCAGGGTTGGTTTAATCGTAATCAGATGGAACAGCCTGTTAAACCTGTTGCTAACCAGACGTTAGCAGAGGTTGCTGGCACTTGGCCCGAGGGTAACATCCCTGCCCGTATCGGCGACTATATGTACCGTCCTCACCAGCGTTGGACCGTTACTCCTGTGAACGAAGCTGGCGGCTATCTCAGCAATTCGTATTTCAAGATTACTATTGAAGGTACAGAGCGTGCGCTTGCAGCTACTGCCAACAAGGAAGTAACAGTCGTTCCCACCTATACAGGTGCCGATGAACAGCTCTGGCGTATCGAACAGCTTACCGATGGTACCTACCGTATCATGCCGAAGGCCATCCCCGGACAGGAGGGTGTCAATACCAAGTATTGCCTCTATTCTGTAGCCGACAGTACACCAACGCTTGCCGAGTATGATTTCAATAGCGACAATTCTAAGTGGAACTTCCGCATACACTAAACAATAAAAAACGTTAAAGTTTGAAAGGTGTACCGACTTATGGTGCACCTTTCTTGTATCTTTGCACCCGTATGCTAACAGAAAAGACAATGGAGAAGCTGCGTATCCTCGCAGAATCGGCGAAGTACGATGTGTCGTGCTCGTCGAGCGGTACGGTGCGCAAAGGTAAGCAGGGCATGGTAGGCTCTGCCGTAGGGGGCATTGGTATCTGTCATTCGTTTGCCGATGATGGGCGTTGTATCTCTTTGTTGAAAGTGATGCTCACGAATTATTGTATGTACGACTGCGCCTATTGTATCAACCGTCGTTCTAATGATATTAAGCGCGCCACACTCTCTGTCAGTGAGTTGGAAGAGATCACGATGGAGTTCTACCGTCGTAACTACATTGAGGGTCTCTTTCTGTCGAGTGGGGTAGTACGTAATCCTGATTATACAATGGAACGATTGGCGGCTATTGCCCGTAATCTGCGCCTTGTCCACCGCTTTAACGGTTATATCCACCTGAAGAGTATTCCTGGTGCTTCTCAGGAGTTGATAAATGAGGCCGGACGCTATGCCGACCGCATGAGTGTGAACATCGAGATTCCGAAGGAGGAATCTTTGAAGTTGTTAGCTCCTGAGAAAGACCACAAGAGTGTGTTCCAACCCATGAAGATGATACAACAAGGAGTGTTGGAGAACAAGGAGGATAGGAAACGAATGCGGAATGTGCCCCGCTTTGTGCCTGCCGGACAATCCACTCAGATGATAGTAGGAGCCACCAAGGAGACCGATAAGGATATTCTGACTATGTCGTCCATGCTTTATGGACAGCCTACGATGCGACGTGTGTATTACTCCGGCTATGTGAGCGTGAATACCTATGACCCACGTCTGCCACTGTTGAAACAGCCTCCTTTGGTACGTGAGAATCGTCTGTATCAGGCTGACTGGCTTCTGCGTTTCTACCATTTTAAGGTAGAGGAGATTGTTGATGACCAGCATACGAATCTTGATCTGGAGGTAGACCCGAAAGTGGCATGGGCCTTGCGTCATCCTGAGTTCTTCCCCGTCGATATCAATAAGGCCGATTACGAACAGCTGCTTCGTGTGCCAGGACTCGGCACCAAGTCGGCCTGGCTTATTGTCAACTCCCGTCGGTTTAACCGTCTTACCTCCTACGATCTGAAGAAGATGGGCGTTGTCATGAAGAAGGCCAAGTATTTCATCACCTGTTACGAACTCTCTTCAGCCTATTCCGTACCCATTGTGGGGATTAATGAACTGCACCCTGAGCGGTTACGCCCTCTGCTTATTTCGAAGGCGCAACAGAAGCGGGCTGCAGAAGAACAACAATTAGAAATAGACTTTGGCGAATGACGGTATATACGTTTGACGGAACGATGGATGGGCTTCTATCGGCAGTCTTTGACTCCTTTGCCCTACATGAACAGCCAGAACAGTTGTTGGCTGAAGGAGAGACGTTACCGCTGTTCTGTAACCATCTCTATCAGGTGACGACCGACGAAGAGAAAGCACGTCGTGTGTGGACGGGCTTAGAGAAACGTCTGTCACGCGAAGCTCTCAAACTAATCTCCGTCAGTTGGCTGTCGGAATTACCAGAGCTTTATCAGCCATTGTTTCATTATTTATGCAAGGTATTTCGGCAGGGAGATATCTCCAGGAACTTTGCTGACAACGATGTACTGGTGGTTACTAATATCGCCCGAAAGGTACTCCATGAGCAATTAAGGATGAAGCAGTTCGTCCGTTTCCAGAAAGCCAAGGACGGCACCTATCTCAGTGTGGTCAGTCCCGATCATAACGTGCTGCCCATTGTAATTGATCATTTCCAGGATCGTTTCAATGACCAGCCTTGGCTCATTTACGATGCAAAGCGCCATTATGGGTATTATTATGATGGACGGCAGGTGATTCATATCACCTTTGAGGATGAATCCGCTGTCCCCTTTAATCTCCAGAATGGCCAACTCAATGCCGACGTGCTCAGCAGCGATGACCAACTGCTTCAGGATCTCTGGCGCACCTATTTCAAGGCCATCTGTATCAAGGAGCGTATGAATCCTCGCAAACAGTTGAAAGACATGCCTCGCCGCTACTGGAAATACATGACCGAGAAGAACAAGTAGTTGTGTTATAGCTTGACACCTACCGTAGCGAGGAACCAGCGGCCTTGCTGTGGGACGAGGTTGGTGTTGATGCCGCTGCGGTTGTAATGGGTGTTGAGGAGGTTGGGGATGTTGAGTCCGATGGTGAAGCGGCCATAGGTGTATTCGCCACCGAGGTTGATGATGCAGCGGGCGGGCATCTCCTCCTCTCCATTGAATTGTTTGATCAGTTCTTCTATCCTGTCCACATAGTATTCGTATGTATCCATATCCTGTACGTCGAGGGCTTCAAGAGCTTTTACGGCCATATTATACGCCTGATAGTAGTTCTTGAGATTGATAAAGTAGGATTTTTGGCGGCTCTCAAAAAGAAGGTGCGTGTGGAGTGTGAGGTGGGGGTGGTTTTCCACGACAGTACACCGTTCGCCACAATGGCGGGCGTGCAGTTGTTCTTGTCGATTCCTGATGCCACCAGAATCTCTTCTTCAAAATCAAACTGCTTCAGGTCTGACTTCAGGGTATGTGTGTTTAAGTCATTTCGTTAATCTCGATGCAAAGATAAACAAAAATTCTTGAAATAGGCAGAAAAAAACTTGTTTTTGAAAGACAGTCCCGTTAATTTGAGTTAATTAACGGGACTGTTGCGCTTTCTTTTGATGTTTACTTCTTGATGTAATTGTTGTAGATCTTGATGCTAAAGATAATGACGCTACATGCTGCCGTTATCAGATTGGTGAGAAACATGGACCAGATGATTTCTGGCTCATGAAGCAGACCTTGCAGCATGAAAGCTAAACTACCGATGCCCATCATCAAAAACGTGGGGAGTGCAATGCCGTCGGTATTACGCGTACGAATAGTAGTGATGGCTTGAGGCAGATAACCAAGGATCATGCCAATGGTGGCGACGTAGCCACAGATGTGAAAAAATAGGCTTTGTTCCATATATATTAATGTTTATTTGGAGACAAAGATAGCACATATTTCAAAAATATCCAAATTATTTTGGTATATTGTTCGGTTTGCACTATCTTTGCAGAGTCAATAACAAACATAATGCGAACAAATGGAGAAGGATTTTGAAGTTAGTGTGTTTTGCAAAACGCTGAATATCGTTCTTGGAAAAGATCTTGCTACGGATAATGCCACCTACTTGGGTGAAGAACTTGACAAGTACAAATACGAGAAGATTGACAAGGTAGTGTTCGATGCCACAAAGTTGGAATACATTTCCAGCTTTGGCGTACGTGCAGTTATGTTATGCCTGCAGCGATATAACAACTCGGAGGTTGAGTTTGTGAACGCAGGAAGAAGAATCATTGAAGTGTTCGAGATGACAGGACTCAACCGTTATATTAAGTTTGTCAAGAGATAAAAATAGGAAAATAGACAACTTGAGAACGTGATTTGCGACAGATTTGGCTGAATTCGCCAATTCTGTCGCAAATTCTGTATATATGCCGCAATAGAAAAAAGTAAAAACGTAAAAAAGTAAAAAAGAAATGGAGAAAAGGGCGTACCTTTGCAGCGTGATTCAGATATCACACCGCAAAAATTAGTAAGTATAACAATAAAAAAATAAAAAAGTAAAATGAAAAAGATTATGATGATGGTCGCAGTCGCCTTAATGACTGCAATGAATATGAACGCTCAGAACGAGAATCTGCGTAACGAACTGAGCCTGTCTTATGGCGTAGGTAGCCTCGCCCAGTTTGGCGATGGACTTGGTGAAGGTATTGGCCTGATCTTCTCTAATAAAGAGTATGATGATGGCTTCATCCTGGGCCCAATTTCTATGGAGTATTTCCATCACTTCAACAATCCTCGTCTGGCTGTCGGTGGTTTACTTACCTATTCTAAGTGGGACAGCGATGTGCTCAACAGGAGCAGTCATGAGAAGGTGGGCGAGATCAAGCGTAACTTCTTTTCTGTCATGCCGAGCATTAAGTACTACTGGATTAACAAGAACAACTTCGGTCTGTATTCAAAGGCAGCTGCTGGTGTAGGTTTCCTTACCAACAAATCTAAGAACTTCGAGTTAGGCACATCGAAGGATGAGACAAACACTTACTTCATGTTCCAAGCTTCGTTCATCGGAGCAGAGTTTGGTGGCAAGTTCCGTGGCTTCGTAGAGCTTGGTGTTGGTGATCAGGGCTTCCTTCAGGCTGGTGTCCGCTATAAGTTCTAACTGCTACATTCTAATCTGCCCAATAAGAAGGTGTGTCAAGATTTTGACACACCTTCTTGCTTTACCATAACCAGGATTCTTCTTTGCTGTCTTAGTTGATGGGCCCTTGCTAACCATGCTGGTTTGTTTTTTCGCAAAACAGCCCATAAACCTACATACTTTTGGGTTATTTCATTGTGTATCAATAAGATAGCGACTTTTTGGCCTACATAAAAGCATACATAAAGCCTACATGGAGCCTACATTGTGCCTACATAATTATAGCAGAGTAGAGATGATCCGTCGCCCTTTTGGGCCGTTGAAAGTCCGATGGTTCTACTTTCAAAGTTTTGTTTTGGACGTTATAGCCTGATAAATTCTCGAGAGAATTTAGGACTTTACTCCGAGGAAAGTCTGGGTTTGCTCCGTCTAAACCTCCAAATTCTCTAGAGAATTTAAAAGGGCGCAAGTTAGTCCATGAAAGTTTACTTTATTATTTCCTGGACTTTAGACTATCTATCAATGTGCGAAAGACTATCTTTAGCCTATCGAAACTCCAAGGATGAGGTTGCGAAAGATAGTCTTTTAGAGGGTAAAAGATAGTCTTTTGTAGACATTTTTGCGCCAAACAGCCAATTTATAAGACTCACAAAATTACCTACAAAGCCCATATATTGGCGGGTGAAAATCTTAAAAATGGCCTTTTTTGTGTAGGCAGTGTGTATGCTTAATGTAGGCTTTATGTATGCTTGAAATTTGCAAATATCCTTATTTTAAGGTCATTTCAAGCGTTTTTATGTAGGCATGTAGGCTGTAACAGAAAATCTAGAATGGAAGTTGCTATGACGTGGATTATTTCTTGGTCTTTGTGACGCTGAATGATACTTTGTACTTGCCGACGTGGGCGGCTGTTTCAATATTTGAAGGGCTGACCTCTTTTACTTTTACTGGTGAGTCAACTGCCACCCATTTAAAGACGGAAATAGGTCTTTTGCGGTTGGACATACCACCATATACTGTGTCCTTGGTAAGCGGGATGCCTGCACCACGGATGTCATCAACAAGTTTGTTGAAGAACTTGTCGGCTTCGTTCTTCGTTTCAAAGAAGAAGTCATACCAGGTCCGCTTGTCATACCAGTCGTAATAACAAATGCCGATGGGGATACCCCGATAAGTGTAATCAAAGACAGCACCAGCATGGAAGCCTGGGTAGATGTTATTAATGTGTTCGCAGCTGCCAAAGATGTTTGTAATCACCTGTACAGCCTGCTCTCTGGTGGACAAGTGGGGTTCGATACACGAGAGGGGATAATAGAGCATATCGCTGATGGTGCGCTCCTTAACCTCGATTGGCGAAGGACTGGAGGGCGCATGAAGTTTGCCTATAGTCTTCTGTGCACTTGAAACGGCTGGCATCAACAACGTAAATATGCTGAGTAGCAATATAACCAGATGATTCTTTTTCATTTTAATGTTCTATTTATGTTTCGGGTGCAAAGATAAGAAAATAAATTGAAACCTCCGCCTTCGCAAGTAAAAAACTGCAAAGGCGGAGGGAAAGTCGTTCGATGTAGAATCGGTAGTTTATTTGCTGTTTACTTAGTTGCGTGACCAGAATCTGCCACCAACGGTGTCCTCGCAGGGAACCCAGCTGTTCTTCAGAATCTCACTTACATAGTCACCGCAGTACCATGTGAAGAAGGCTGTGCCTGTGCCTACGTGCAAGTAAGTACCTGAGTTGTATGAGAGGGCCTTGATGTTTGAGCTGCCCCAAGCACTGCGTACGCTCTCCAGGTTGCAGAAGGGAACCACCTCGTCGCGAGTTGAGTGGAAGAAGGTGAAACCTTTACCGGGCTTGAAGTTGCCGTCGGTGAGGGCGTTCTTGGCAAGTGACTTCTCAAGAGCCTTCAGCTTGGCCTCGGGAACCTCACCAGTGATGGTACCGTTGCGGAAGTACTCGATGACACCTGCCTTGAGGCACTGGTCAACGGTGCAGTAGTTGCTACCCTTACCGTTCTCGAGTTCGAAATCGCGCTTCTTGCCGTTGCCGTCAACCAGATTATTCTTGGTGTAAGGAAGGAAACCTTCGCTGCACTTTGCCTTCATCACGAAACCACCGTTATCACCATTATCGCGAGAGTACTTCAGCAGGGCGTCCTGAATTTCGTCGGTATTCTTCTGCTTGTTCTGGATCATCTCGAAGATACCAGTCTCCTTGAACTTCTCAGTTACGAAGTCCTCAACGGCGCAACCTGCCATTTCAGGATCGGTGTCGATGGCAACCGTCCAGTCGGCGTATTTTACATACGAATAGAATACCTAGGAGTCGATGCCGTCATCACTCAACCGACATGTGCCGCTTTCATGTGCTAGCATGTTACGAACCATTGCGTCGTCGATTGTGTCGGGCGTTTCCGACACGACATCGAGTATGTTCTTTTTCAACACACGCGTCTCATCAGGATGAATCAGGTAAGTGCCGTCGCTGTCGATAATGAAGCTGTACGACTGTTCCTTGAAACCTTTCTCGAATCGCTCATGGTTCTCTGCATCTACACGCTTATGCCTGAGTCGGAGCCATTCCAGCGATACGTCGGCTCCCAGCAAACCCACCTTACGGCCCTTCTGGTCGTGAATATGGGGGGTATAGGTTGTAGTGAGCTGCTGTGAGGCAGCTCTGTCGAAATAAGGAGGTGTCCAGTCGCCTTCTTCATTCTCGAAAGAATCCTGATACCATGCATGTACCAGATAGTCGGGATGTTCTTCATTCATTTGTCTGCCCCTGATGATGCCAGCCGAGTCGCGCCAGGCATAGATCTCAAAGCGATGACCTTTCTGGGGATAGACGTCAGGCTCAAAGATCAATCGGCAACTCGACATATACATGTTCTGATTGACCATACGTTCCAGGTGTGCCTGCAGCTTGTCGGGATTATCAAGGTCGCGCTCTATATCGACGATATTATTAATAGTACCCACGTAAACATCGGAGAGTACGCCACAGATCTTCTCGTTGGCATGCATAATGATGCCCTCATAGCGCGACTCGGCCTCGCGGGCCATACTGTCCTTTGTAATCGCATAGATAATAGCCATGACAATAGCCGATATGATAATCAGCACCACCATGATTCTGAGGCTTAATCTGTTTGCAAACGTCTGCTTCTTCGTTGTTTTTATGGTTTTTAGCTATACATAGTGCAAAGTTATGTAAATTTTCATGAAACATCCAAATAATTACCAGTTTTTTTGCTGTTCGGTCATGGCGCAAGTATCTGGAAAGCAACATAAAAAGGCTCCCCGTTGGTGGGAAGCCTTCTATTTTTATTACCAGCATTCGAGGACGCTTATGCTTATTTAGAAACTGACGGTGAGTTTCTTCAGATCTTTATCCATCGAACTCGAGCCGTAGAGAATCTCGTATTGACCAGGTTTGGTGCGCATGGTGTTGGTGGCACCATCCCAGAACTCGAAACTCTTCGGGGTGAGCTCTAGTGTGGCTGTGGCGGTCTGTCCTGCCTTTACGTCGATGCGTTGGAAGGCACGGAGCGACTTCAGCGGGCCGTCAGCATCGGCGAGGTCGCGAATGTAGAGCTGCACGATCTCCGTGCCGTTCTTCTGACCTGTATTGCTCACGGGGATGCTGAGCTTGTAGTTACCGTTCTGTCCGTCGATCTTAGCTTCGCCAATCTCGAAGGTGGTATAGCTCAGACCATAGCCGAAGGGGAAGAGGGCATCGTTGAAGTAACGGTAGGTGCGGCCCTTCATAGAATAGTCCTCGTAGTCGGGCAGCTGACTGTCGTCCTTATAGAAGGTCACAGAGAGTTTTCCGCCGGGGTTGTAATCGCCGAAGAGTACGTCGGCCACAGCTGTACCACCTTCCTGACCAGGATACCAAGCCTGCAGAATGGCTTCGCAGCTTTCGGTCTCAGGTGTCAGTGCTATGGCTGAACCAGAGCAGTTGACGTAGATAACCTGCTTGCCGGCTGCCTTCAGGGCTTTCAGGAACTCGCGCTGCACCTTGGGGAGTTCGATGCTGGTGCGGTCGCCACCCTTGAAACCTTCGATGTTCACAGGCATCTCTTCGCCCTCGAGACTAGGTGCGATACCGCCGACGAAGATGACTTTATCGATACCCTTCAGCTGAGCGATGGTCTGCTGATAGTCGATAGGCAATTCACGAGCAATGTCGATCTTCATAGAGGCGCCCCAGGTCTTCACGGTCTGGAAGCGTACCTCGATTTTGAACGCCTGTCCCTTCTCAGCCTGCAGGACAGTGCGGGTTGGTGTAGCGCGCCAGGTGTGCTGCAGTATCTTCCGCTCACCGTTGACATAAACCTCGAAATGACCGGTAGATTCCACGTTCAGCACATATTCGCCAGCCCCTTTCGGGGTAAAGGTGGTCTCATACTTAGCCGAGAAATCTTCGATGGGTAGGTTGGGGGCAAATACGTGCATGCCAGCGGTGGTGACATTGACAGGCTTTGTGTAAGTCTCGGTGGTAAAGGCTTTGCCTTCCATCTTGGTGTTATTCCAGAAAGTGCCTTTCAGTCCCTTCTTGCCGTCTGGAGCGACACAGTCGGAGGCTAGATGACTCTCCATCACCTGATCATAGGTCAGGTCACAGCCTGGGAGATAGACCAGCTTCTTCTGCTTGGCCTTGATGCCGTCGAGGATGGTGATGGTGTGATTAGGTGTACCATTATAGTTACCCCACATCATCGGCTCGTTCTGAGCATTAGGTCCGATAACAGCAATCTTCTCTGCGTTCTTCTTTAAAGGCAGGATATTGTTATTGTTTTGTAGCAGAACAATACACTGACGGGCCATCTCGAGAGCCACCTTGGCAGACTCCTTGGTGGACATGGCAGAGTAAGGTATCTTAGACCATTCTACGAGTGAGGGATCATCCATCTCACCCAGATCGAAGCGGCCTTCGAGCAGACGGATGACATGCTTATCGACCTCAGCCTCTGAAAGGAGTCCCTTTCGTACAGCCTCTGGCAGACTCTTATAGGCATAGTTAAAACCACACTCCACGTCGGTACCGGCCAGGACGGCTTTAGAGGTTCCGTGTACGGCATCGGAAGATGACTTGTGGTTCTCGTAGAAGTCGCTGACAGCACCGCAGTCGCTGACCACAAGGTACTTGAATCCCCACTCATCGCGGAGAATCTGTTGGAGCAGACGGGTTGATCCACAACAGGGGTCATCGTCGAGACGCTGGTAGGCACACATTACCTCACGGACGTTGGCATCCTGAACGAGTGTCTTAAAGGCAGGCATGTAGGTTTCCCAGAAATCGCGTACAGGCACATCAGTGAGATTAGCAGTGTGACGCGTGTACTCAGGACCGCTGTGAACGGCATAGTGCTTGGCACAGGCCCAGAGCTTGCGATACTTGGCATCCTCGGGACCCTGCAGTCCGCGTACCACTTGAGTACCCATGACGCTTGTCAGATAGGGGTCTTCACCATAGGTCTCCTGGCCGCGTCCCCATCGGGGGTCGCGGAAGATGTTGACATTTGGCGTCCAAACGCTGAGGCTACGCATTTTCATGTCCTCACCCTTCAGGTCGTACATGCGGTGGTTGTACTGGGCGCGGAACTCAGTACTGGCAATGTCGAACACCTTATATAATAAAGAAGGGTTGAATGACGAGGCCATGCCTACGGGCTCGGGGAAGTTGGTTACATTACCCATGTTGGCAGCGCCATGCAGGGCTTCACTCCACCAGAAGAACTTCTTGATGCCTAAGCGTGGGATGGCAGGACTCTCGTCGAGCATCAGCATGGCTTTCTCTTCAAGTGTCAATCGACTACAGAGATCCTTTGCGCGCTCATTTGCGCTCAGATTTGGATCCTGATAAGGAAAAGACTGTGCCGACACAGAAAGGCCGGCACAGCACATGAATAGGGTTGATAATAAAGTTAGATAATGTTTCTTTCCGAATAGTTGGTATCGCATAATTTTGTTTTGTATAGGTTTCGGGTGCAAAGGTAGTAAAAAAGTGAGACATGGGCATTTGCTCATGTCTCACAAACTTTATCTGAAGTAACATTTATGGGAAACTATTGCTTTTTAAGGAGAATAGTCTGGCCCGCATGGGTGTCGATGTCGTATTCGTACACTTTCTGCAGTGGTAATGTCTGGAACTTTTTGAGTTCTTTTGACTTCAGCGGTTCGCTGATGACGGCTGGTGCAAACAGGGGATTCGGGCAAGCACCCTTTGCCTCTCTGAGACCATCGCCTGTGAGGGGAACATAAGAACGAAGACGCAAGGTTCCTCCGATCTTTGAGATGATGGTGGCTTCCTGAAGGGTGCCTTCTTTCCATTTCATGTCGACCGTGAAGTTGCCACGAGCCTGCAGACCTTTTACTTCACCCTCTGACCAGCTGTCGGGCAGGGCGGGCAGCAGGTGTACAGCGCCGTCATGACTCTGCAAAAGCATCTCGCAAATACCAGCTGCGCAACCGAAGTTGCCATCGATCTGGAAAGGCGGATGTGCATCGAAGAGGTTTGGATAGGTACCGCCTCGAGGACCCCATTCTGTGGTAGCAGGTATCGGATTCAGCAAGTTCTTGAAAATCAGGAAGGCATGATTGCCGTCGAGCATACGTGCCCAGAAGTTGATTTTCCATCCAAGACTCCAACCTGTGGCCATATCACCACGCTGTTTCAGGGTGTTGGCAGCTGCCGTGAACAGTTCGGGGTGGGTGTAAGGAGAAATCTGATTAGATGGATAGAGTCCATAGAGGTGTGAGATATGACGGTGTTCGTCTTTCGGATCGTCGGCATCGATGAGCCATTCCTGCAGTTGTCCGTAACGACCTATCTGCATTGGTGGCAGTTTGGCTAATTGAGAGGTAAGAAGTGAGATATAAGAGTCGTCCTTACCCAATATCTTGGCGGCGGCGATGACTTGGGAAAACACATCGAAGCAAATTTGATTGTCCATGGTAGAGCCTGCAGTGACAGTTGTTTCCTTGCCCTGAGGACCGTGTTCGGGTGATACGGTAGGAACAGTCATCAGCCAACCAGCAGCATTCTTCAATTCTCCGTCTTTCGGATATTCTTGCATATAGTCGAGCAGGAAGTCGGCAGCTCCTTTCATCACCTCGTAGTTGTCGGCCAGGAATTGCTTGTCGCCAGTATAGAGATAATGCTGCCAGAGATGAGTCGTCAGCCATGCACCGCCAGTGGGGAACATGCCCCATGTAGTACCATCAACCGGACCGGCGATGCGCCAGAGGTCGGTATTGTGATGGGCTACCCATCCCTTGCAGCCATACATCTCCTGTGCTGTGATGGCGCCAGTCTTACTCAGGTCGCGAATCATAGAGAACAGGGGCTGCTGGGTTTCGGCAAGATTGCCTACAAGGGCCGGCCAGTAGTTCATCTCGGCATTGATGTTGATGGTGTATTTCGAATCCCAGGCTGCATTGACCTTGTTATTCCATACGCCTTGCAGGTTAGCGGGCTGTCCGCCTGGCTGTGAGGAAGAAATCAACAGGTAACGGCCATATTGCATCATAAGCGATACCATGTCGAGGTCGGTCCCGTCGAAGGCAGCAAGGCGCTGGTCGGTAGGCAGACTGGCTGATGCACTTTGACTGGATAATGAGAGACTTACACGATCATATTGTTGTTTGTATTTCTCGATGTGTCGTTCCAGAAGTTTGATGTAGGGCTTACGTTTGATGTCAGCGAGTGTGCGCACATTCTTCTGTGTGGGATTACCATTGGTCTTCTGATAGTTCTCGAAGTTGGTAGCAGCAGCGATATAGAGTGTGGCGGTAGTGGCGTTCATCACGTTCACGCAACTGTCAGCATCGATAATAGTGCCGTCGGCTGTAACCTCAATACGGCATTCAGCCTGCAGACCTGCAGGAATTCCTTCGTGTTCCACATTCTGTACAACAGCTGCCAACTGATGACCATTTACACTGTATTTGGCTTCAAGGGGACTCTGGAAACCAACATTAAATCGGAGGGCACCCTTCTGGCTAGCCTCAATGCGAACAATGATCACGTGATCAGTCTGTGAGGCGAAAGCTGTGCGCTTATAGGTAATGCCGTTAGCTGTGTACTTTGTGGTGGCGAGCGCATTACTCAGATCCAGTTGACGATGGTAGTCACTTATTTCTTGCTGTCCCTGGAAATTGAGTTTGATACTGCCCACTGGTAGGAATCGCATGCCATGAGGACCTTTGATAAAATACTGGTCTATCAACTTGTGAGCCTCCATCTCTTTTCCTTCGAAGATCAGCTGTCGCACCTCTTGAAGATGCGCCTTCGACTCCGCACTGTTGTTGGAGTGGGGAGAACCGCTCCAGAAGGTTTCTTCGTTGAGTTGGATTTCCTCGGTCTGGGTACCGCCATAGATCATAGCACCCAACTGTGAGTTACCGATAGGTAATGCTTCAAGCCAGTTGGTGGCAGGTTTGTCGAACCAGAGTTTGTGTTGCTGGGCATGGCTAATAATAATGCCACAGGCGATAAACGTGATAGTTATTAAAAAGCGCTTCATCCTTATAATATTTTGGTTTTATTGGCTGCAAAGTTACGAATTATAATTGAGAATCTACACATTATTATATATAAATAAAAGAAAAACCTCGGGACAAGAAACGCTTTTCTTGGGTCCCGAGGAAGGAAAAACTACTAACTACTAATATAACTAAAACAATTTTAACCTATTTCTTTTTGATTTCTGCTGCAAAGATACGACAAATTCTAGAAAGTGTGTTACTCTTATGTTACATATACTTTTGAATTTGTTTCATACCTCAAAAAAGTGCAGAAAAACTGCACTTTTTGCTTATTTGAACAGGCTCTGAGCCATCTGATAGAGGCAACGACGCCATGTCAGGAACTCATGAGCGGTACCTTCAGATACCAGTCCTTCTGCATTGAAACCAGCAGCTTTCAGGGCCTCGACACTCTTGTTGATGCCGTCGGGATTCTCCTTAGAGCCGCAACCCTCGAAGATATACTTCACACACTTCGGATCCTTGATCTCCTCAGGCATGTACATGCCACCGCTGAGCAGACCCCAGTAACCGAAGGCCTCAGGACGACGCAGGGTGATGAGCTTGGTCTCCATACCACCCATTGACAGACCGGCCATTGCACGGTTCCACTTGTCAGCCTTGGTCAGGAAGTTCTTGTCGATAAAAGGTACGAGCTCGTCGACGAGTACCTTCTCAAACTCCTCGGCAGTGAACTTGCCGATGGTGCCAAACTTGAAGTCGTTGGTCAGACCATAAGCCATCACCACGATGAAGGGCTTGATCTTGCCGTCGGCAATCAGGTTGTCCATAATCTCACCGGTATGTCCCTGTACGGGCCAGCTGGTCTCGTTCTCACCCCAGCCGTGCTGCAGGTAGAGAACCGGATAGCGCTCCTGCTTACCCTTTACGAGTTTGCCGTAGCCATTAGGCAGGTATACATTGGCAACCTGCATCTTGCCAAGGCTCGGAGAATAGAAGCGAACTTGTGTGATGTTACCGTGAGGAATGTCGGTGCGGAGGGCATAGAAGTCCTGATCGGGAGCGGGAATCTCGATACCACTTTCCCAACGACAGCTACCGAAATAGTTGTGTGTACCAGGATCGTTTACTACACCACCATCAATGGTGAGGTGATAGTAGTGGAAACCAGGATCCATCGGGCCCTCAGTAGTACCTACCCATACACCATCCTTATCTTTACGGAGTACAGTACCGCCACGACCACCAAGACCCAGGCTTACGATGACTGATTTAGCATCGGGAGCCTCAACACGGAAGCGGGCAAAACCTTCACTGTTAACTTGAGGATACTCCTGTCCGGGCTGATTCTTGGGATTGGGTACCCAGTCATCCTTTGGTACGTAGTTATCAGCAGCAACGTTGAAATCGCGAATCACCTGCAGTGAACGTTTAGCCTTGAAGTTCTCGTCGAAAGGCAGCGGGTGGTTGTTGACACCGAGCCAAGAATCCTTATCGCTCAGGTTCCAGAAGGTCACGTTCTTAATGACATCCTTATGCTTACGGAAAATCTTGAAGATACGGTTGTACTGGTCCTCCTGCAGTGTAGCGATATAACCAGCCTGAGGCTTAGCCTCGCCACGAGAGAACATCAGCTGACCACCACTCTCCATGTTGGTACGCAGGTCGAGCTCGGTGATGTGGATGGTATTCACAATCTCGCTGAAACGGCTAATAGCCTTGTCGAGTGCCTCCTCATCGGGGAAGTAGATATTGTAGTGACCCTGCATACCGATACCATCGATGGGCACACCAGCTTCTTTCATCTTCTTCACCATTTCGTAAATACGCTCGCGCTTGCCGGGATCCACAGTGCTGTAGTCGTTGTAGATCAGCACACCAGTAGGATCAGCCTCACGTGCAAACTCGAAAGCCTTGGCGATGAACTCGTCGCCACAGAGCTCAAAGTGACGGCTCTGACGATAGGGGCTTGGCTTTACACCTGGGCGGAATGAACGGAACATCATGTTGTCGTCGGCAATAGCCTCGTTCACCACATCCCAAGCATATACCACATCCTTATAACGGTTAACCACTGTGTGGATATGCTCGCGCAGACGCTCATAGAACACCTCTTTCTTCACGGGCTTACCCTTCTTGTCGGTAAACATCCAATCGGCAAACTGAGAATGCCAGCACAGACAGTGACCACGCATCTTGATACCATTCTCACGACAGAAGTTGGCAATGCTGTCGGCTAAACCGAAGTTCCAGACACCCTCTTTCGGATGAATCTCGCCTGGCTTCCAAGCGTTCTCAGCGGTAACGCTGTTAAATTGTTTTTTGATGATCTCCATCTGAGCAGGATCAGACACGTTAGTCTTGTTCACCGCTACACCGATGGTGAAGTAATCTTTGTAGGCATCCTTCAAACCAGGTCCTTCTGCGAAGTCGATAGGACGGCCCCATTGTGCAAATGCTGACGAACTGCCCGCTACGAGCAATGTAAGTCCAAGTAATAGCTTTTTCATAATCTCTTTGGTAATTTGTATAATTATTAATGAATTTACTTAAACAGATGCGGAATGAACTCGTTGAGTCCGCGACGCCAGGTAAGCCACTCGTGGGCTGTGCCCTTTGACTCGTTAGAGTCGACCTTAACGCCTAACTCTGTGAGCTGCTTCACGATGTCGCCACTCTTGATGAAGTCCTCTTCGCCCCAGTTCATGTACATATAATGAACCTTTTTGTTGAACTCGTTGGCGTTGGCAAACACACCATCGTAAGCAGTCTTCACATCGAGTCCGAAGATGGCGCCACTGAAGGTGCCGAGCCAAGCAAACTTGTCGAGATTAGGCAATACAACATCGAATGTCTGATGGCCACCCCATGAGAGTCCTGCCATAGCGCGGTTCTCGCGATCGCTCTTGGTGCGGAAGTTGTTGTCGATATATGGAATCAGGTCGTTAAGCAATACAGGATAGAACGAAGCACCATATTCGCTGCGACCAGCCTGATTGTTACCACCACGGAATGGTGCCTTAATGTCGCCACTCTCCATGACTACGATCATAGGAACAGCCTCGCCCTTGGCAATGGCGTTGTCCATGATGTGCTGCATGTGGCCCTGTTTGCTCCAGCCAGTCTCGTCTTCACCCATACCATGCTGTAGATAGAGCACGGGGTAGCGCTTCTTGGCATTTTTCTGCAATTCGTACTCGGCAGGGGTGTAAACCATAGCGTGGCGCCATGCCTTCTGCTCGTTGCTGTAGTAGTAGATGCTACGTACCTGACCAGCAGGAACGCCCTGCTGCGGACGGTAGTAGTCACCCTCAGGACCCTCAGGTATCTCGATACCACCAGCCTCTCGGTTGCAGCCGAAGAAGGTCTCTGTAGATGGGTCGATGAATCTGACGCCATTGGTTTCCATGAAATAATAGTGGAATCCAACAGGCAGAGGATCAGTTACTGCCATCAGGTTACCCTTACCATCGGGCAGCATGTCGTATTTCTTATTGCAGATGTCTACAACAACCTTACGAGCCTCAGGAGCAGCAATGCTGAAGTAGGCACGACCTTCTTTGTCAACCTTTGGGAACTCGTTGCCAGGAACGGTGGTCTCTGCGATGAAAGCATCGGCAGGAACCTCAATCTTCTTAGGCATCTCAATATATGGACGCTTGGGTTCAAAACCCAGATGACGTGCCACTGCTTCGCCATAACGACAACCTAACTCACGATAACCGGCGGCATCGAAATGCAGACGGTCAGGACCGTTGGTACAATCGTCCGACGAGATAACCTGTGAAGTGTGAAGAGTCAAAGGCAGTTCGTCAATCTGTTTTTTACAGCCAATGCAAACACCTTTACCACCAGCTTGGACAATATTACCAGCATAGAGGTTTACCTCTTCGGGCTTCAGATTCAGGTCGCCACAGAGGTTGTCGTACACCTGCTTCACCATACCGGCCCACTTGGGATCGCCGGTATTGGTTTCACCCTGGTGCATCAAGATTCCTTTGATGACACCATCTTTCTGAGCCTTCTTAGCCAGTGTTACCAAACGCTTGTAGGGATTGTTGTCGTAAGCTTCCAACATGCCTTTCATCCAGTTTGGTGCCTTGGTTTTCACGTAGTTATCGATGCTGTCGGGCAAGAATCCTTTGATGTCGATACCACCGATGGCTACGTGGATGACACCAATCTTAATGTTCTCAGGCAGCGAAGCCACGAGGGTACGACCGAACCAGTCGGCAGGTGTCAAACCTGTATTGGGGCGACAGAGTGGGGCAGAGGCCTCACACCACTCACCCATCTTACGACCTTTCTCTGGGAAGTCAACTGCAGGCATCAGTAGGAATCGTGGGCCAGGACTTGCTATGTCTTGTGCCTCAGGACGAGCTGCGCCCTCCATGTTCGACTGTCCGAAACAAAGGAAAATGTAGAAATTCGGATCTGGTTTCTGGGCATCGGCCGTCAGGGCACAGATGCTCAACAGAAGTGTTGTAATGAACTGTTTCATTTTTGTTGTTAGTATGAATTTTGATAATAAACAATTGCAGTCGGAACTCGTAGTTATAAGTTCCGGCTGCAAAGTTACATAGAAATCCTTAAAGGTTCTTTTCCCCTCGTTACATAAACTTTATTTTTCGTATCATGGGATTTCCGAGGATTGTTAACCTTTCCTAAAGATATCCTGTTTATCGACGTTCGTAGAAGAATTCGTCTACATCCACGTATCCGCCTGCCTTTTTCGTGGCATAGCAGAAAATGCCGAATTTCTGTCCCATGAAGAAGCGGCGCCAGTCGAATCCCATCTTGTAGTCATTGCCGATCTTCGCCCAGTTTTCACCGTCAAGACTATAGAAGAATTGGGCCATATCGGTGCCAGGCATCATACCTTTTCGCTCCGCCTGTGGACGGAAGTCGGCATCGATTCTCATCCAGATCTTCTGTTGTTTCAGCTCCACACTCTCGATGGTCTTCGCCTCCACATTCTTGACCTCCTTGTCGCGATCGGTCAGCTCCACCTTCAATTCGTTCATCTCCAATACGAGTTTCTTGCCCAGTTTCTTAATGGTCAGGGCACCTGTATCGCTATTGAAGGCAGCCAGACCTGCACAGTCTCCATCCTTCATCTTTGAAAGATCCATCACGATGCCACCACTGCACTGTGGTCCCTCCATACGCTGTGTCAGTGTATTGGGAGCCAGGTAGATGCTGTTGACTACGCGATTAGTCTTCAGACGCAGGAATCCTGGACGCTCCGTCAGACTCCAGGCGTTGTCGATGGGATTGTGATTCCACTGCCAGTGTAACCCCAATTTTGCACTATTGAAGTCATCTGCCTTTACAATGTGGGCTTCAGACTCTCCACTCTTCAACGGACGGACTGTATCAGGCACCTTGCCGTTCTCGTCGCCCAACATGGGCCAACCGTTAATCCAACGACAGGGCATGACAGTAAGCACACGACCTACACCACCACGGTCCTGGAAGATGATACCATACCAGTCGCCGTCCTCAGTGTCAACAATGGTTCCTTGAGCCTCATAGCTGAATCCACCGAACTCGCTCTGCAGAATCACCTGCTTCTCCCAAGGACCATGGATATCGTCGGCTCTGTAGCATACCTCGCGACGGTGTTTGCCAGGGGCATAGACGTGCGAGATCATCAGCAGGTAATACTTGCCGTTGTGCTTGATAACACGGCTACCTTCCAATAATCCCTTCTCATCCTCTTCACGCTGGAAGATCTGCTGGTGGGTGCCTTCGATTACGTCGCTCAAGTCGGGCTTTAGTTCCATCATCTCGCCTGTGCCATAGATGACATAAACACGGTTATCGTCGTCGAAGAAAAGCGAACAGTCATGGAAATGGCGCATGCGCGATACGATGGTCCACGGACCTTCTGCCTTTTCTGCTGAGAAGATGTATGTGTCGCCCATTTTGCCTTGCTCATTAGGAGCCAGCAGGGCATAGAATTTGCCGTTATGATACTTGAGTGAGGTGGCCCACTGACCACGACCATAGGCAGTACCCTGTTGCAGGTCGTACTTGGGCGAGTCTGTCAGCTTGTCGAAGATGTAACCTACGGTTTCCCAGTTCTTCAGATCCTTCGATTTCATGATGGGTGCACCAGGCATTAGGTGCATCGTAGTGCTCACCAGATAGAATGTGTCGCCCACACGGATGATGTCAGGATCGGGTACATCTGCCCACAGCATCGGGTTATGAATGGGCTCGGTATTCAGTGTCTCATAATCGTCAGCCATGACGCCTGTAGCAGGCATCAGCAGCATGGCTGCCAGTAGTGAATGGAATAGTTTTTGTTTCATATTGTTTTGTTATTTACCTATTTGCCTTTAAAACTTAATAGTACTTTCTGTTCCATCGTAGTCGATGGCCTTTGTCGTGCCATCAGGAAGTATGATGGTAAACTGACGATTCTTCAGCATACCAGGATAATCGCCTTTCCTTGTACCGATAGTCAAGGTGCGAGTCTTGTCATTCCAGTTGAAGTTGATGGTGCTGTAAATGCCTTTTTCGTAATTATAGTTGTCGCCCTCGTCCTCATAGAGGGTAAAGGCTCCATCAGCACCAGGGTAGAGGCGGAGCTCCAAATTATCCCATGCCTTCTCACCTACATACTGCATCTCTGGACCAAGAGGCAGGATGCTGCCAGCCTTTACGAACATAGGCACCTGATCAAAGCAGGTGGTGAGCACTACGTTCTGTCCGCCCTTATACTGCTTATTAGTCCAGAAGTCATACCATATAGCACCCTTAGGTAGATACTTGGTAACGGTCTTGGTTGCTGACCAGTTAATTGTCAACTGTCCACTATCAACTGTCATCTCTTTACGGTTCCATCCCGTCATGGCATCTTCGCGGATAATCTTCTCCTCTGTATATTGTGGATCAAGGATGGGAGCGGCCAGAATCTGGCGTCCAAACATAAACTCATCCGTCATATCCCATACCTTTTTGTCCAGGGCGAAGTCACTGAACAACGGACGCAGATAACTCTCGTTCTCCGAAGTCACCTGCCAGGCTGTACTATATAAATAAGGTATAAGACGATAGCGTAGACGGATCATCTTCTCAATGGCATCATAGACGCGCTCACCCTTCTGTCCAAACTGCCAAATCTCACGAGGCGCATCAGCGCCATGACTGCGGAATACTGGACAAAAGAGTCCATATTGCATCCAGCGCACGTAAAGCTCCTGGAACTGTGGATTCTTGGGGGCAGAGCCTGAACCCTTGGTGTTGTATGAGCCACAGAAGAAACCACCGATATCTGTATTGAAATTGGGATTACCAGTCAGCGAGAAACTCAGTCCTGCTGGCACTTGCTTCCTCAGCATATCCCACGATGAGGCTACATCACCACTCCACATGTTTGATCCGTAGTGCTGCTGACCAGCATACGACGAGCGTGTCATGATAAAGACACGTTTCTCTTCTCCTGTACTCCTTTGCTTTTCATACACTCCACGCACCGTTTCCAAGGGGAAGGCATTGCGCAGTGAACGCCAAGTGCCACCAGTCACGGGGTGTTCATAGTCTGATTCTCTCGGATTGAAGAAGTCCGGATCCGTCGAGTCCATCCACCAGGCATCTGCGCCATAGTCGTAGAGCGTTTTCAGATATTTCCAGTAGATATCACGTGCTACAGGACTGAATGCATCATACACTTTTACACCTGAGGGATACTCCATGATAGGGGGCCAGATGTGTGAGATGCCACTCTGGGGCCAAGTCTCGATAGGCAGCAACAGTCCCTTCTCATCGAGTTCGCGGAACTGTCGTGTCTGTGGTCCAAAGCTGGCCCAGATAGAAATCATGAAATGGGCATGCTTCTCATGTACGTTCTTGATGAGTTGCGGACCTTTCTGGAAATCCTCAGAGAGGAAATCCATCGCATTCCATAGATAGTTGCTTCCCCAGTACTGCCAGTCCTGTATGATACCATCCAGGGGCACCTGCAACTCGCGATATTTATCCACGATACTTTCTGTTTCTGCAGCTGTCTTGTAACGTTCCTTCGATTGCCAGAATCCGTAGGTCCAGAGGGGGAACATAGGTACGTCGCCACTCAGATGACGCATTTGGGCAATCACCCCGTCAGCACTGCCACCATACATGAAGTAGTAGTCTATGCCCTCGCCAACCTCGGAGTCGAAGGTCATGCCGTTGGCATTATCCTCAAATAGCGTGGGTGAATAGTTCTCCCAGTAGATACCCCACCCCTTGATGCTCTGCAGCACGTTCTGGAAGTCCTCTAGGTTCGACTGCTCCATGCGTTTCTTCTCGCCTCTACGATTCATCTTACCATTCTGGATGGTGCCCAGTCCGTAGATGGCTTCGCCTTTGTCGAGTGTGAATGTCTGGCGTGCATCGTTGACGTCGCTGTCTTTTTCTCTCAACAGCACTTTGCCTTTACTGTCGAGGAAAGTCAGATTGCCCTTGGCATCCAGCTTTATGGTGAGTGCCTCACTTTTCCAAGTGTTACCCTGCTTGCTTGCAACAGCGTTATCAGGTTTCGCCGTTATCACACGGGTCTGTGTGGGCTGCCCCTTAACAATATGCACAATCTGAGGGGTGAAAAACTCCACTTTCACCTCCTGCGCTTTGGCCTGAATCAGACCAATGGCCATTACGGCCAGCATATACAGTCTTTTCATGTCGAAATAATGATGATTAGGTTTCAGCTGCAAAGATACAATAAAATCCTTATTCTGCAAGGGGTAATTGTATCATAATCTTTGGAATTTGTATCAACACTTGCCTGATAATTGTAAAATAGCGAGATAATGCTAAAAGAAATCGGTAAAATCTTAGCATGATAACGGATTATTGCTTATATTTGCCCCAAAATTCTAACAACGATGAATCGAAACCTCAAATTCACAGCAGCTTTGTTTATGCTGCTTTCTGCACTGACTCCCGAAGTCCAGGCACAAATGCCCGATTGGGAGAACCCTTCTGTATTGGGTATTAATAAACTGCCTTATCACGCCACCCTGCAACTGCCATCGAAGCAGAAGACGCATAAGGAGATTGTCAGTCTCGATGGCGAGTGGCTGTTTCATTGGAGTCGCAACCCAGAGGAACGCCCAGTTGACTTCTATCGTGATGATTACGATGCAACGGGATGGGATAAGGTGACTGTGCCAGGTAACTGGCAGACTCAGGGTCATGGTACACCTATTTATATTAATATCAATTACCCCTTTATGAGGAATCGTCCCAGTGTCACAACTGAGCCGCCAAAGGACTGGACGGCCTATGAGAATCGCAACCCTGTGGGCTCGTATGTTACTCAGTTTAATGTTACTAAGGAGATGCTCTCTAAAAATCTGATTCTGCACTTTGGTGGTGTACACTCTGCCTTTTATGTTTGGGTAAATGGTCAGAAGGTGGGTTACAGCCAGAACTCCATGTCGCCAGCAGAGTTTGATGTCACGAAGTATGTCGACGAGGGTAATAACCGTCTTGCTGTCGAGGTGTATCGCTGGAGCGACGGAAGCTATCTGGAGGATCAGGATATGTGGCGCCTCTCAGGCATCTATCGCCCTGTACAGTTGTGGGTACGTCCATTGACACACATCAGCGATTATAACGTAACGGCTGAGCCTAATGCAGACTATAGCAAGGCACAAGTGATGGCTTTAGTCAGTCTTTGCAATGTTGGCGATAAGGCTGTCGATGGTTTGCAAGCCATATTGAAGATCGATAATCACGAGATAAAGGGTACTGTCGACAAATTGTCTGTTGGCGATACAACGAAGGTAGCACTTAATTATACCATCAACAAGCCCCTTCTTTGGTCAGCCGAGAAGCCCAACCTCTATCCCTTCAGTGTGGAGTTACGCAATCAGAAGGGGCAGGTTATCGAGCATTTCGACTACCATCTGGGTGTGAAGAAGGTTGAAGTTGTTGGCGAGGTGTTTAAGATCAACGGAAAGAATGTGAAGCTGCGTGGTGTGAATCGCCATGATCATCATCCTAAGACAGGGCGCTTTGTCGACAACGTTACCTACGAGGAGGATATCCGACTCATGAAACAGGGCAACGTCAACTTCTTGCGCACTTCACATTATCCTGATCGCGAATACCTCTATGAACTCTGTGATCGTTGGGGTATCTACGTGATGGACGAGGCCAACCATGAGACTCATGGTTATGGCTACGCTAATCGAGTGATGGGTGAGGACCTGACTTTCCAACAGGCCCATGTGGATCGTGCCGAGTCATTGGTGAAGCGCGATTTCAATCACCCATGTGTCATTCTCTGGAGTCTTGGCAATGAAGGTGCTGTGGGTCCAAATATCGAAGCGATGTATAATAAGGTGAAGGAGCTCGATACCACTCGTCCACCCTTCTATGATAGCGATCGTCGCTACAGCTGCATCTGGGATGATAGTTATCTCTATCCTGACGATCTGCGTCGCGAGGCTCAGAAAGTCAGCGACAAGCCCTTCATGATGCGAGAATATGCCCATGCCATGGGTAACTCCTGTGGTAATCTCAAGGAGTATTGGGATGTGATCTATGCCGACTCCAGCATCTGTGGTGCTGCCATTTGGGACTGGGTAGACCAAGGACTAAAACTCTCTCCTGGCGAGACTGAGTTTAAGTATGGTGGCGACTTTGGCGATCAGCCTAACGATGGTCCCTTCTGTATCAATGGCCTCATCGCCCCTGATCGTAAGCCCCATCCGCATTATTACGAGGTGCAATATGTCTATCAACCTCTACAATTTGTGCAAGAGGGCGATTCCATCCGTATCATCAATCGCGATTACTTTACTTCTATCGATGAGTACGAGTATTACCTTGAGACCTATTATAATGGTGAACTCGTGACAGGTGAGTTAGCCAGAATCAAGGGTGATAAATTCGAGATACCCTATCCCTATTACCCCTACAATGAGCCTGAATTGGTGCTGAACGTCTATGCCCGTCTGCGTCATGATACGCCTTGGGCTAAGGAAGGTTTTGTGGTGGCTCGTGAGCAGTTTATCCTGAAGACAGAGGAGTTCTGGGCTGCATTTGCTGGCAGAGAAGCTGCTGCAGAGGAAACAGCCGATGGCTTTGTGGCGCCTACAGAGAATGGCTCCATCACCATCTCCAAGACAGGTGCCCTCACTTCTTGGATAGTTGATGGCAAAGAGATGCTCCAGGCACCCCTCGAGCCCTACTTCTGGAAACCTGAGAACGACAATCAGCATGCTGCCCACTTTGCTGAGCGTACAGCCGTCTGGAAAGATGCAGCTCAGAAACGTACCATCAAGTCCATTCGCGCTTTGGGCAATCAGGTGATCGCTGAGATGTCGCTCCTTGATGCTGCTGACCTCACGTTGACATACGATCTCAAGGCCGATGGACGTATTATGGTTACGATGGATTACAAGCCTCGTGCAGGGGTAGAGCTTCCTGTTCTTCCTAAGTTCGGCATACGCATGCGTTTGCCTAAGGACTTCACACAAATCCGTTACTATGGTCGTGGTCCGTGGGAGAACTATCCCGATCGCAAGCGATCAGCCTTCTTAGGCATCTACGAAACATCGTTGAAGGATTACGAAACGGAGTATATCCACCCACAGGATAATGGCAATCGCTGCGACATCCGCTGGTTCGAGATATCATCGACTCAGCAGAAGCTCCGCATCGATGGCAACAATCCTCTCTGCATCCGTGCTTGGGACTATGGCGAGGAAGACTTAGAAGATGTACGTCATCCTAGCGACATCACGCGTGGACGCTTTGTCAATCTCAATATCGACTTCAGCATCCATGGTGTAGGTGGTGCTGATACCTGGGGCAAACGTACTCTTCCCCAGTACACCCTCCCTGCTGATCAGCCCTATCACTACTCCTTCATTATGGATCCTTCAAGATGAAGATGTTAACAAAAGCCTCTCGAAAGATGATCTATTGCCTATCGATGGATTGTCTAAAGTCGAAGAAAAAACAAGGTAATCTTTGAGGGTAAAACTTGCCCCCTTGGAAATTCTCTAGAGAATTTGGAGGTTTAGACGGAGTAAACCTAGACTTTAGACGGAGTAAAGTCCGAAATTCTCTAGAGAATTTATTTGCTTATAACGTTCAAAATAACCCTTTAAAAGTATATCCATCTGACTTTCAACGGTTTAAAGTAATTGTTTTAGCCTCAATTCTTGCCTATTGGAGGTGATTTTATTTGATTTCGATGTCGCCATAGCCCATGCGGGTGCCGGAATGAAGGCGATCGGCCTCGAAGCGAAGCATACGGACTTTGGTGGGGGCGAACTTGATAGTTTGCCAGATAGGGTTGTTCACGATGTTGGAGAATTCGCCAGAGGCGAGTTTGGTCCAGTTGCTCCAGTCAGTAGAACCCCAGAGGGTGTAATGGGTGATGATACCATCGCCTTGTGGAGGCAGATAGCGGAAAGTAGAGATGGTCTGCTCCGTATCCCAATCGATGAACATCTGCATGGGCGAGCTGAAGAAAATGTGAAGGGCAGAGGATTTCTTCTCGCCAGCATCAGGGATATCGGCTGTGAGTTCTGGGGCGAGGTAAACACCCAGTTTCTTGATGATGGGCTCGCATTTACTGTCGAGAATCGTAAAGCGGAGTTTCGTAGCTTTGATGGTGGGGAAGCAGATGATGCGACGATGACCTATGGTAGTGAGTCCATCGCCCTCATCCACAAGGGCATCCTTCAAGGGTTGCCACTTTCCATCGACCTCAGCTTCTAACGAGAATTTACGTACTCGCTGGCCTTGGGCAATGTCTTCTTCTGCGAGGAAACGATTGATGGAAGTGGGCTTGCCAAAGTCGAGAATCGTGGAAGGATTCGATGGTTTCATCTTAAAAACCACCTCCCCTTTCACAAACACTTCATCAATCATTTTCTTGAAGGCGATGCCTCGCAGACTATCGTTGGGATGGATGCGGCCATTGGGGGCGATGGGGAAGTTGAGCAAAAGTGTGGAGTTACGACCTACCGATTTATAATAGGTGTCCATCAGCTTTGACAGACTCTTCACGTGTTCGTTCTCTGCATCGTGGTAGAACCAGCCAGGACGGATGCTGGTGTTCGTCTCGCCAGGACACCATACATCGCCCTGTTCCACACCATAATGTAACATCTGGTAGGGCACCTCGCCATCGTGGTAGAGCAGACTCCAGTTGGTTTCGCCCACATTGCCGGCTTCCGTACCTACCCAACGCAAGTCGCCTCGATCGCTACCATCGTTCCAGATGAGGCATTTGGGTTGTAACTCGCGAATCATCTTGTAGGTCTCAGGCCACTCGTAGTAGGTGGTACGATCAATCTTGCGTGTCTCGTTAGCACCACCATACCAGCCATCGCCTCCATTGGCACCATCGAACCACACTTCGAAGATGTCGCCATAGTTGGTGAGCAACTCGCGCAACTGGTTGCGGAAGTATGTGACGTATTCTGGTCGTCCATATTCCGGATGGTTACGATCCCATGGCGAGAGGTAGACGGCAAACTCGAGACCTTCCTCGCGACAAGCCTCAGCCAGTTCGCGCACAACATCACCCTTGCCATCCTTCCAAGGTGAGTTCTTCACGGAATACTCTGTATAGGCTGAGGGCCACATGCAGAATCCGCAATGGTGCTTGGCCGTGAAGATGATGCCTCGCATGCCAGACTGTTTACAGACTCGTGCCCATTGACGACAATCAAGACTAGAGGGATTGAACAACTTGGGATCCTCATTGCCAAACCCCCATTCTTGATCGGTATAAGTGTTAAGTGAATAATGAATAAAGGCATACATCTCCATATCCTGCCAGCGCAACTGGTTGGCATTGGGCAATGGACCACAGGGTGCTATTTGTGCCTTTACTCCAATTGCCAGCAGCGAAGCCAGGATGATGGTAAACCTATTCATAGATTCATGGATTTACTTGATAACCAGTACGAAACCGCCACGGGGCTGGCACATAATCTCTGAGGGCAGCGATGCGGGGTTAGTAATAACCCAGGGTTTGCCGGCCTCGTCAGCATAGAGTTGGATACTCTTGGTCTCACCAATGAAACTCAGGTCTGTCTTGAGTGTCTGGGCTTCGTCACGTCCGTTGATACCAGCCACATACCAGGTGTCGCCATGACGACGGGCTATGACAACACTCTCGCCAGGATAGCCACTTACGAGACGTGTCTCATCCCATATCGTGGGCAGTTGTCCGAAGAACTGCTGTACCTCCTGAGGCTGGGCGAAGTAGCTCTCAGGCTTATCAGCCAGATGCTGTAATCCGCTCTCGTAGAGTACGGTAAGTGCCAACTCATGGGCATTCGATGTGATATGTGGATGCTGTGAATCGCTGAAGGCACAGGGGGTATAGTCCATCGGACCAATGACGTTGCGAGTGAAGGGCAGAGTAGCATTATGACGGGCTGCTGCCTTGGTAAAGGTAGGTACGTTATTATACCACTCAGCACCATATACACCCTCTGTACTCAGCAGGTTAGGCCAAGTGCGTTGCCAACCACGGGGCACAGCTGCTCCATGGAAGTTTACCAGCAGATGATGCTTTGAGGCACTCTCGAGCAGATCGAGACAGAAGTCCATATTCATCTGACTCTCACCCGAGAAGAAGTCGATCTTCACACCAGCCACACCGATCTTCTCGCACCAGGCGAATTCCTTCTCGCGATCCTCAGGCTTGTTGAGGCGGAACTTAGGTGTGGGAGCACCATCGATCCAACCCACGGAAGAGTTGTACCAAATGATGGGCTTGATATTCTTCGATTTGGCGTAGGCTACGGCATCCTCAATAGTCTTGCCATCCATCATCTCATCCCACTCAGCATCGACGAGTACGTAAGGCAGATGGAGTGTAGCTGCCATGTCGACGTATTTGCAAATGATGTTATAGTCGTTCGAACCATGATTGTAAGCCCAATAAATCCATGATACTACACCAGGCTGTATCCAACTGGTATCCTCTATCTGACAAGGTTCTGACACATCGGTAATGAGTGTGGAGGCAACTACATCAGCCAGATTGCCGATGATGGCTACACGCCAAGGGGTGTGCCAATCGCCTGTGAGTGAAACCTCGTTCTCTGAAGGTGTTACACGATAGAGTTCACCCTCATTGTAGATGGTGGAGGCACTCTGGCGACGCTCAATGTTTGCCTCACTAATCAGAGCGAAAATACCATCAGCAGGTTCTAGCAGGGCTGGATAAGCCCAGTGGATTGCATAGCCATCGGCATTTTTCTCGTAGTGGCGTCGATTAGGAGCTACCTTATACGTAGTTGCAATAGGGAAGAGTTCTTCGTTAGAGTCGCACCAATTCTGTATCCAGCGCTTGGTACCCTCTGGGATGAGAAAGGTAGTCAACTCCTTGGGTGCCTTGCAACCATTCAGTCCGCTCAACTCGTAGCGGAAGGCCACACCGTCGTTATAGAGTCTCACTACGATGCGGGTGTTCTCGCCCAATGAGGCCTGATACTCCTTTGCGGCATTGGTGGCATGAAGACGTTTGCCTGCCAACATGGTATAATCATCGTTCACATCGCGCACAAACTCGAGTTGAGATAATGTCGAGGCACCTTCGAAACCGATGGCAGGGATGTTGAGTACTACTTGCTCCTGATAGCACACCTTGAGTCCGTTATCAGCAGTTGCGATGGTAATCTTCCCGTTGGGGGAATTCTGTGCCAGGGCTATCAATCCCAGACAAGCCAAGGCGAAAGTGGTTAGTAAATGTTTCATTCTGTGTTCTGTTTATTCTGACATATTCTTAATATAGGGTAGTTCTATGAGATCCTGTAAGCGATAGAAGCGTCGCGCGTTCTCGCCCAGGAAGAGCTCTTTCTCATGGTCGGAGAGCTCCGTTGACTTCAGGATGAAGTCGTACGACATGCGGTAGGTGATAGCCGTGATGGTACGGGGGTAGTCGCTGCCCCACATGAGTTTCTCCATGCCTACTAAGCTAGCAGCTTCACGAATGGCGCGTACAGCCGATGGGAAGGGGTAGAACTCGCTATTGTAGAGCCAAGTGATGCCGCCTGATTCAATATACACGTTGTCGTAATTGGCTAACATCATCTGTTGTTTCCAGTCTGAATTCTCCCAAATAGGACCCTGAGGTGGGTTCGCCATGCCTAGGTGGCCAATGGCAATACGTAACCCTGGGCATTCCTTGATGACCTCGCGAAGTTCTTCTGTTTGTTGCTTACCATCGGCAAGGGTGATGGAGAGAAATATATCGTGGTTTTCCATCATGTGGAACATCCGCATCATCTCTGGGTCATTTAGGCGTATCTGGAGTTCATCCGTTAGTAGTCGGTGACCAGGGATGGCCAGTCCTTTGAATCCACTGTCGATGAGCACCTGAGCTTGTAAGGGGAGGTTGGGTTGGAAGAAGTTTACCATACCGCATGTTACAAAGCGATCAGGATACTTCTCGCTCACTTGCTGCAGATAATGATTCTGATTGCCGTCAATAAGCTCTTGGACCACAACGGCAGCCGATACCTGAGCATAGTCCATATTCGACAGGAAAACCTCGGCGGTATTCTTGCCGTCGATCATAAATGGCGGAATCATCTGTACCTCCTCTCCAAGGAAGATGGAACGGCCATTCCGCTTCGATTTGATAGGCAGACCATTCCATGTGGTATTTTGTTTCAGCCATAAATGGCTGTGTGCATCAACAATCTTCATTATTTATATGTCTTTGGTGATTCGTTTCCAAATAGATACTGCTTCTCGTAACCCCCCAGGTCGATGACGATCTTTTCGAACACGATGCCAGGGTCCTGTGGATGGATGGTCAGGGCGTGAATTTCGCCATCAGCGATGGGCAGTTCCACCTCTTTCTCCACCACGCGCAAGGCCACGGTGGGGTAGTAGATGCTGTATATATTTTCAGGTTTCTCGTTCAGGTTGCTGTTGAAGTTCACACTCACGGGCTCTCCACCGTCGATGGCTACATCGTAGATGAGGCCGCCCTTGTCGAGGAAGTCGAGGGTTGACTTGGTCACCACATGCACCTTTGCTGTTTTTACACCATCAGCCTTAAAACGGTACTCCAGTTTGGCGTTATCCGTGCCTACGGTGTATGGCATCAGGGCGATGCCACTGAGCGTACGCCCCATGTATGGAATCACAGTCCACTTCGCATTTGATGCATCCGAACGATTAAAGGTGTGTTCTGCTTCGATACTGATATAGCCGTGTATAGGACTGAAGGTGGGACCTTGTTCTGGAGTAGGAACAACTTTCAGGTCAGGACACACATCCTTGGGGAAGTTGTCATTCCATATTCTGTAGCTGATGTGTTTCTGTATCATCATGCCGTCCCACTTACCACCGGCAATCTCCTTGTTGTATTGTAGGTCCAGCAGCGAGTCTCGCTTGAAGGCCTGGCGACAACGCTCCGCCCAACAATTAGCCTCAGGATCGCCCAAGGCAGCTAATTTGTGGTTCATAGCTTGGGCGTAGTACATCTCATAGATGTTACCCATGGCCTGAACAGGGAAGAGGATGATCTGACGGTAGGCATCACGACACTCTGGTTTCAGGGTGATAAACTGACGCAGGGCGCGAGTCTCCAGCGCCTGATACTCTCCTACTACCTGTGCAAACTCATCGGTTGTATAGGTACGGGCATCGAGCATCTCAGAGGTGATGCGTCCGTTGTATTTACTCACTAAGTTCAGGATCTGTGCAGCTTCCTCAGCCTGATCTTCGCCAAAGCTCTCTGCGCAGAATGCCTTGGGGTGATCGAGCAGATTGTCCACGTTGTATTTAGTAGGGTTCCATGCCATATCCATAAACAACTGGATGGGATATTCCATGGGCTTAAGGTCGCCTACATTCAGGATCCACAACTTTTGGATGCCACCATTGTAGGCCAACTGCAGTTGCTCCCACATGTTCTGGATGGGGGTGACATTGATCCACTTCGTATTACGGGGGGCACCTACATAGTCTACGTGGTAATAGAGTCCCCATCCGCCTTTGCGCTTTTTCTCCTCTGCATTAGGAATACGACGCACGTTACCCCAGTTGTCATCGCAAAGCAGAATGGTTACATCATCTGGTACACGCAAACCAGCGTCGTAATAGTCCTGTACCTCTTTATATAAGGCCCATATCTGGGGCGTTTCCTTGGCGGGGCGCTTCGTTACTTCCTTGATGATACGACGTTGGTTGTCGATGATCGTTTCCAGTAGTTTTGTGTCGGTACTATTGCCCATGGCCTCGTCGCCATCGCCACGCATACCGATGGTCACGATGTCGTCAGTACCCTTCATGCGCTCAATACCTTCACGGAAGAAACGGTCCAGTTTCTCCTTATTTGTAGAGTAGTTCCAAGCACCCCATCCCTTACGATCGCGAGCATACTCCTGATGATTACGTGCCATAGGCTCGTGGTGCGATGTGCCCATCATCACGCCCATGGCGTCAGCAGTCTTCAGGTTCTCGGGGTCGTCGGCATAGAAAGCCCAGCCCCACATGGCAGGCCATAAATAGTTACCCTTCAATCGTAGGATGAGCTCAAACACCTTCTCATAGAAGTCGTGACCACCATAGTTGGTGCCAAAAGTATTCTTTACCCATGTGGTCAGGCAGGGCGCCTCGTCGTTCAGGAATAGTCCGCGATAGCGTATGGCTGGTTCACCATCGGTATACTCGCCCTCACGGATAAACAGTTCTGCGTGTTTCTCCACAGGTACATCGGCCCAGTAATACCAGGGCGACACACCTATCTGGCGCGACAGTTCATAGATACCATACACAGTTCCACGTTTGTCACTACCGGCTATAATCAATTGGCCATTAATTGTTTTGATAATATATTTCTCCGTCTTACCCTTCAAGTCGCGGAGTATGCCCTGCTTCACCCACTGGTCAATCTGAGGATTAACACCTACGGTGCCGATCAGAACCTTCGCATCTCCCGCGCTTCGCTTGGGAGATACTCCCATCACGGCTTCGAAATCTTTTTGAAGGCTTGCTATGGCACGATGCACGCAACTGTGCTCTCCGTCGGCGTAGCTGATAGATACATCTTTTAGCTGCCAAGTGCCTGTTGTCTGCTGGAATGTTACGAACTCGTCGGCACCCATACCTTCTACAGGGATGAGAGCCAATAACGTTAAGATGGCTAAATAAGTTAGTTTATTGAATAACCTTTTCATAATGTGGTTTATTAATGATTTTGGGTGCAAAGATAGCCATTTTCCTCCAAATATGCAATCAAATATGTTTCATGAACTTTAATTTTTGGCTCATTTTCTTGCAGCAATCATAAAAAAGTAGTATCTTTGCCCCAAAATTTAGATTACACAAAGCATGTGGCCTAAAGCATTACTAACTATTATATCGCTATTCCTATCCGTGAGCTCTCGTGCTCAGATGGGCCAATTCTTTAATCCCGATAAACAACTCTCTAGTTCGTTTGTTACGCAGGTATATATTGATAGTGAGGGTTTTCTGTGGGCTTCTACCCGCGATGGTATCAATCGTTACGACGGATACCAGTTCCGTGTCATCCGTTGTGAGAACGAGTCCGACAAGACGTTGGCCAGCAATTACGTCAACTCCCTCCTGCAGGATCGTAATGGTCTGTTCTACTTCGGTATGTATGGCGCCCTGCAGACGTGGGACGGGCGAACCTTCTATAATGTTACCATGACCGACTTAAAGGGACAGAAGGGTAGCTGCTATGCCACCTGTTTCCTCGAGCGTGCCAATGGCGACGTGCTGGCAGGAACCTCCGGACTGGGCGTCATGAAGTTTACTGATAAAACTCATGCGAAGCAGATGGGTGGTGCTTTGGCCGACTTACACACGATAAACTCGATGATAGAGGACAAGAAAGGCCGTCTGTGGCTTGTTACCGATAGCAAGGGCTTGTTGTGCTATGATGGTCAGAAGGTGAAGCGCTATCTTGCCGATCGCCCCGACCTCCACTTCAGCAACCTCTGCGAGGACCACGATGGTGTCATCTATGTGGGCACTAGCAATGCCGGTGTTTTCCGCCTCAAGAGCTCCGACTTCGTACATATCGATGCCACCAACGGTCACTCCGTGTCTGCCCTCTTCTGCGACCACTTCGGTAGTATCATCATAGGTTACGACGGTCAGGGTATCGCCATCTATGAACCTAAAGACGACCATGTGCTTGATAATCCGTTCTTCAGCATGGAGGTAAATCTCTCTCGCAGTAAAGTCAACTCCATCTCAGAGGATAAAAGTGGTAATCTCTGGTTTGGACTCTTGCAGAAAGGTATCTACAAGCAGCCTATTGCCTTCCGCGGGTTCAACTATATGGGTTACAAGATGGGTGATCGCAACGTTCTGGGTAGTGCCTGCGTGGTGAGCACCCTGCTCGATAGTCGTGGCCGTGTGTGGGTTGGTACTGATAAAGACGGACTCTATAGCCTCGACAACCAGTTCCACCTGCTGAAACATTATTCCGAGGGTGTTCCCTCTACCATTATGTCGCTGGCCGAGGATGCCGAGGGCCACATCTGGTTAGGCTCCTATGGCGACGGCTTCGGTTGGATCGATCCCGCTACGCAGAAGTTCCACTCTGTGGAATATCCTGCCGATAAGTATCTCATAGTGATGGATATGACCTGCGATACCCAGGGCCGTCTCTGGCTTGCCACGATGAAATATGGTTTGATTTGCATGGACTCCAAGGGCAATTTCCTGAAACGCTATATGTTGAAGGAAGGTGCCGAGACTGATCGTAAGGTAAACAGTATTACCAACAACTATGTCTCGCAGGTGTCCGTATCACCCGACGGGAAGCGAGTGTACGTCTCTACGTCGATGGGCCTCTGCTGTCTCGACATTGAAAGCGAGAGTTGGGTGAAGACATTCGGAACGAACTGTCCTAACTACAGTCAGCCTGTTCGTATAGCCCGTGAGTATGATGGTCGCATCTGGTTGGGTACGAATAACGGTCTCTATTGTTATAGCCTCGACGGAAAGGTGTTGAAGCACTATATGCTTGAAGCGGGCCTGCCCGATAATGGCGTTGGTGCCATTGAGCGCCATCCTAATGGTCGTCTATGGATAGGAACCAATCACGGTTTGTCGTGTTTCGACCCCAAGACAGGTTTGTTTCAGAACTATTTTGCCGACGATGGACTTCAGAGTAATGAGTTTGGCGATGGAGCCTCCTTTGCTTCTCCCGATGGGCTAATGCTTTTTGGTGGTACGGGTGGCATTACCTGGTTCCGTCCGCAGGACATTACTCAGAGCAATTGGTCGGCTCGTGTTCAGCTTACTGCGTTCACCGTCAATGGCACTCCCATCGGTGGCAATGCCCGTTCAGGCAGCTATCAGATTACCGATACCACTGTGTTCCGTAGTACCCGTTTCGAGCTCGACTACCACGATAATACCTTTGCTGTGCAGTTCTCCACCCTTACTTACGAGAACCCTGAACACATATCTTATTTATATAGTATCAACGGCGAGCCTTTTGTTCGTCTGCAGCAGGGACTGAATGTACTTACGTTCTCCCATCTGCCTGAGGGCACCTATCGCTTCCGTGTCAAGGCTGAGCGCAATAATACAGAAACCCCTGAGCGCGAGTTTACCGTGGTCATCCATAGTCCGTGGTATCGCTCCGCATGGGCCGTATTCTTCTATTGCGTCATCTTCGGTCTCTTTGTTTGGCAGTATCTGGCCTATCGCCGTCATCGTGAGCAGAATAACCTCCGTCTGCAGGCCCATATCCATGCTGAGGAGATGGGCGAGGCCAAACTACGTTTCTTTATGAACATGAGTCATGAAATCCGTACGCCTATGACGCTCATTGTCACTCCGTTGCTCTCACTCATCAAGAATGACGATGACCCCAACCGTCGTCATGTGTATGAGACCATCAAACGCAATGCCGAGCGAATATTGAGTCTTATCAATCAGATGATGGACCTCCGAAAGATTGATAAGGGGCAGATGCAGATGCGCATGTCGGAAACCAACCTCGTGGCCTTCATCAAGGATATCTACGACCTCTTTGAGAATCAGGCAAAGGCTAAGCAAATACGTCTTACCTACGATCACGATATCGATCGTTTGCCCGTATGGATTGACCGTAAGAATTTTGATAAGGTTATTATGAATATCCTCTCCAATGCTTTCAAGTATACCCCAACGGGTGGCGAGGTAGATATTCGACTTACTCATGATGCTCAGAATGCCATCATTGCTGTGAGCGACAATGGTGAGAAAATACCAGAGGATAAGCTCGATAAGATATTCGAACGCTTCTACCAGACTGCTTCTACTGCCAACGACCGCAATGCCGGCACTGGTATCGGCCTCGACCTGACTCGCTCACTCGTCGAACTCCATCATGGCACCATTTCTGCCCATAACCTCAGTCAGGGTTGCGAGTTCGTTATCACCATTCCGTTAGGCAATGCCCATCTCTCATCTGAGGAGATGATTGAAACTGTTGAGGAGGCTGAGGCTCTGGCTACCGAGTTACCGCCCATCGAGGAAGAACTCGTTGCCGAAGAAACTGAGGCTGCCCCCGTGGAAATTCCTAACAACCGCCGTCTCACCATTGTCATTGCCGAGGATGACGACGAGATACGTACCTACCTTGAGCATGAACTCGAGAACGACTATGATGTTCATACCTGCATCAATGGTCGTGAAGCTCTGAGTGAGGCTCTCCGCACTGTGCCCGACCTTGTAATTAGCGATGTCATGATGCCTGAGATGGATGGTCATCAGCTCTGTTCCAAGATCAAGGCTAACCCCAATACTAACTTCGTACCAGTCATTCTGCTCACTGCCAAGAGTCGTGATGAGGATAAGATTGAGGGTCTTGAGACGGGTGCCGACGCCTATATCGTGAAACCATTTAATATGGACATTCTGCGTCGCACCATCCATAATCTTATCAGTGCCCGACGCCTGTTACGCCTTAAGTACGAGCGTAACGATGAACTCGAAGAGCAGGTGAACGAGATACGTCTCAAGTCGCCCGACGAGAAGCTGTTGGAGCGCATCATGGAGTGCATCAACAAGAACCTGAGCAATTCCGACCTCAGCGTCGATATGATAGCCGACAAGGCTGGCATTAGCCGTGTACACCTCCATCGTAAGATGAAGGAACTAACGGGTCAGACACCTCACGACTTTATCCGTAACATCCGCTTGAAGAAGGCTGCCCAATTGCTAACTACTCAGGGCATGAACGTTACCGAGGTGATGTACGCCTGTGGTTTCTCCAACTCGGCCTCCTTCTCTACCGTTTTCAAGAAATACTACGGTATGTCGCCTCGTGACTATATGCATGAGCATGAACAACGGCAGTAAAAGTATCATAATAATCCCCGGCCAATTGGTCGGGGGTTATTGTTTATTTGTACTGGATGGCTATCATGGTAGGATCGATTTCCTTACCAGTGAAACGGTGGACGGAGTCGGTAAGGCGGGTAACGAAAATCTCAGGTGTGCCACCGGTCTTCTTCAGCTGGAGAGCCTCGCCCAGCATCTGTCCCTCACCAAACTTCTTGCGGCCTGTGCTACGGGCCTCGCCAAGGGCATTTGAGTAGAGTAGGATGATGGTTTTGGGCTCCAAATCGACTTCCTTTACGCTATATGAATGGCCAGACTCCATGCCGATGGCTACATCGTCGCACTCGGGCAGGAGAGAAATCTCGGAACCTGCTATCAGTGGCGACAGGTGGCCAGCATTGGAGAAACGTAACTTGCCAGTAGCAAGATCGAGCAGACCCACAAAAAGGGTAACGGGTGCGAACTTGTTGGGTGCCATAGCCTCGTTGATGGCTGAGATGATGCGTTGAGGATCGTTTTCGACGGAGAGCAAAGAACGGAACTGAGCCTTGACCAGAGCAGTGGCTAGCGAGGCGTGGACATCACTGTTGCTCGAAGCATCTGCAATGCAGAATAATAGTTGGTCGGGGCCAGTCATTGCGAGTTCGTAAAGTCCGCTGTCAGTATTCTGTTCGCTCATCGGGGTGGCGGCAATAGTAAGGTGTTTGTGCGGGGATAACTCGCGGGGTGACATGGCCAACTGGATGTCGCGAGCGATGCGATCCTCGCTTTCCTTTCGCTCCCGGGCCGTTGCATCGCTTTCGAGTTGATTGTAGGCCGTTTCAAGATTCTTGCGTGAGCGCTTTGCTCCATGAAGCTTTTTATAAAGGAAGAGGATGACGAGCATGAGGAGGAATGCTATGAGGGCTGCAATGCCGAGAATCCCCATGATGTGACGATGGTTAGCTGCTGCCTGCTGTTGAGCAAGCTGGAGTTCTTTGTCCTGGATGTCTACCTGCTCTTGAGCATCGAGACGTCGTGAACGGGCGATGGCAGAGTCGAGCATGTTACTGATTTGCATACTGACGGCCATGGCGGTGTCGCGACGACCTGCCATAAGGTTTGCGCGATATTTCTTCAGGGCAGCCTTCTGCATGCTTTCGAGCGAGAATTTAGAGTTACTATGCTCTACTATCTTGTCGAGACTTTCGTAGTTCTCTGCAGCCTCAGTCCAGCGACCTTCAGGCTCCAGGTATTTGTTAGCCTCGATACGACCTTCAGGCGTCTTACTGAATGAGGTGCTAAGGTAATCGCTAAAGGCTTTTTCTGCTTCTTCCTGACGTTTGAGTCCTGCGAGAGCTATGGCCTGATAGATATCATAGCGGGCCCATTGTTTGTCCACATAGTTGCCATCCACATCGTTACGCTGTTCGTACTCGGTAATAATCTTACCATAGCGCTCGTTCCACCTCAAAGCCTCGTCGAAATGGCGGGTCTCGTTAAAGGCATATACAATGTTGATGAGGCCTGCGAAGGCGTTCTTATAAGACTGGTCGTTATGTTTGTTCTCAATCTCGTCATCATGCCGTTTATAAGCGGCATAGAAACTGTTGTCGATGGTGTCGCCCGACATACCAAGGCCTAGCTGACAGCAGCCGATATAGATGAGCAGATTGACGTAGTCGCTGGTGGAGTCGCACCCTAATTCCTCGAGGCGCTTTACAACGGGCAGCGTCTTCTTTACCGTACCTTCATAATCGCCACGGGTAGTGAGCATGTTTGCCAGGCGTGCAGCCGATTTGGTAAAGAACTCAATCTCCTCAGGATCTTTCGACTCCTCGGCGGCCTTGATGGCACGACCCCAGAAGTATTCGGCAGAGAGATGGCGCTGCATACGATCTCGGGCATAACCCTGCCAATAGTAGGCCTTGACATCAGACATGGCGCCCGACTGCTGGAAACTATCAGCGAGATCAATGATTTTCTGATAGTCGCGGGCCTTATAGGCGGCTTCGATATCCTTGTCGGCCTGAGGGTTGTGTTTCATTTTGTCAAACCTGTCGCAACCCGCAAAGAACGTGAGGGCTGTGAGTGCGAAGATTAATAGTCTTGTTTGTTTCATATCTATAGGTTTTTGTTATTGCGATGTTATAGCTATTTCTTTTTATACCGTTCAAGTTTGTCTAGGCAGTATTGCCGCACGTCCTTCCAATGATAGTAGGGAGTGCAATCGGTGGGCACGGGTAGGCTGGCCTCTTCCTCATTGAGCAGGAATTTTACGAGCACATCGGGATCGTTCTTGTCAGTACGATAGAAGATGGCCTGGAGGTTGGAACCCATGGGGAACACGTTGGAGCACCACCAGCCCTTCTCTTCGAGTTCCTCAAGGTTGTCGGTCTCAAGGTCGAAACCGTTGATACCCATAAGACAAACCAGTGGGAAGAGCACCGTCTCGTGGCCAAAGCGCAACTGGGCACCGGGCTTCTCGAGCTGGATACAGCTGTCGGCATCGGTAATGAGTTTTTTGAGCAGATAACGCTGGCTATAGGGCTGACGACCACCATTGAGTTTGCAGGCGCCATGCTGGATGTACCACAGGGCATTGTCAATCTGCCACATGCGGTAGAGGTCGTCGATGTTGAAGAGGCTCATGATGTGGGTCTCGCGGTTGTAGTTGGTATTGAGTTGGAAGAGTCCCATCTTCATGAGGTAGTAGTTGAAGTACTCCTCGTCGACAATCTCCTTTACGATATCGGGATTCTTGAAGATGACCTCCATCAGGCGGGTGTTACCTAGGCGCGAGGCGGTATAGGCATCGTAGGCCTTCTGGGCCTCGGGTGTCATGTAGTTCTTACGCAGTTTACGGTCCTGGTAGTTTAAGTACCACTGGTTGCGCTTCGAGGCTTCCATGGTAATCTGGAGCTGGGGGCACACCTGGAGCATCTCCATGGTGAAGTCGCCCATCGACTCGATGCAACGGGGTACGATGGTGCTGACGGCTGTGACCCTGGCACCCGGACAGAGCACCTCGGGGAAGTTCTGAACCATGCGGCGGCCGATGTTCTGCAGCTGTTGCTTGCCATAGCCCGTGAGTTCGCCCCAACGGCCCTCGGTGTCGCGCATGATGTTATCCATATAATTAAAGACTTGATGGCCTGCTGGCGTCAACTCGTCGAGCGAGTCGGCTTGCTCCATCATCCTATAGGGGATATCGTAACCACTTCGGCTATTGATGTAACGCGAGCCATGACGTCCGTAATGCGAGATATAAAAGGGCTTCTTGCCAGCAGGGGCCGGGGTGAGCACGGCGGTGATGGAGTCGGGGTAGATGTGGTAGTTGCACGAGGCGTATGACGGATGTTGCTGGATCAGATCCCTCACGCCCTGAGCCATCGCAGAGGGGGTGAATAGTGAACAGAGGATAGTGAATAGTATTGCTATCAAGTATAGAGTCTTCGCCTTCATCGTGAGCTTATTTTATTGTTGAGTCGCTTGTTTTCGTAACGATAGAGTTTGCGCAGATAGTAGCGCTTCACCTCCTGCCAGTGGTAATAGGGGAAGCAATCGGTCTCAATGGGTAATTTGGCCTCATGACCATTGAATAACACCTTGACCAGCACATCGGGATCGCCAATCTCACTACGATAGTGGACCATCGTAATAGCGCCTCCGAGGGGAGCGATGCGGTAGTTGGCCCAACCGTATTCCTCGAGCGAGTCTAGGTTGGCCGTGTGGATGCCCACACCATCGAGCTCCATCAGGCAAGCCAGCGACATGACTACATTCTCGTAAGTATAGCGCAGGTGCATCAATGGGGTCGTGTGGTTGATGATGCTGTCGCCCATGTGCATCATGTTACGCAATACGGCTCGACGAGTGTAGGCCTGATAGCCACCGTTGAGCGTGCAACCACCATAGTTAATGTAGTGCCAGGCATTCTGCTTGCGCCAGTGCTGGTGGATCTCCTCGGGCGTAAAAATGTCCCAAAGGGTTACCTGACCGGCAAGGTCGGTATGCTGGTAGTTACCTGCGAGGATAAAGAGCTGACGGGCCAGCAGGGCTTCATCGATGTTGGTAACCACATAGTTCATGTCGTTGAAGAGCGAACGCATGAGTCGGCCATCGTTGGTGTTGAGGGCTGCGAACCGATTATAGCGAGCCATGGTGAGCGAGTCGGTGGCCTGGGCAGCCAACTCTTCATCGCGTGGGGCCATATAACGGATACCCTTGTCGGATGCCCTACTGCGGGCCGTGATGGGCTGCAGCATGGAAGAGAGCTGCAAGAGTCCCTCCTGCATGGTCATAATACAATGGTTCTCCACCACACTATGTACGCTGTAATAGGTGTCGTGAGAGAGCATACCGGGCACACGCATCAGCATCTGCTTCATGAGTCCTCGGCTCTGCATAGCACCCTTGGGCGTTAGCTCGCCACCGCGATTGTTGACCTCGCGACACAACAGGCCGATGCGATGGAACACGTCCTTACCCAGTTCGGTGAGTTTGCCCAGCGTGTCGGCCTTGGCGAAGGTGTCGTAGGTGTCCTTGTAATACTCTACCTTGTCGAGATAATACGAGGCTGGACAGCAATAGTTGTTGATGTAGAAAGGCTTTTTACCCTTGGGGGGAGGGGTAACCTTATGATGCTCAATAATAGGACGGGCATAGAACATGCCAGCCGCACGGTTCACATCCTCCTTCAGCTCCTTTACAACGCTCTGAGCCCCTGCTGTTACAGGGGCACAAAGGGTCAGTATGGTAGTAAAAATGATTTGCTTCGCAATTGCCTTCATTGATCGTTTGAACTGATTCATTCGGCAAAGGTACAAATTACTATGTAATTTACCAAATTTTTAGCGAAAATTAAAATTCCAGAACCAGACTTTGTCTGGGCTCGAGGTTGATATTCTTCGAGAGGTCGAAAGTACATCCAGTAAGGATATCCTTGGCTTCTTTGGTAGAGCCGATGACCTCTGCATAACGACTCACGTCCATCGTAGCGGGCTTGCTGGTGCCATTAAGCACAGTGAGTGCCGTCTTACCCTGATACTGACGGGCGATGACGTAGACACCCTGATAAGGGATGAACTGAGTCTGAGAACCTTTGATGATGACATCGTTGCCCTGACGCCAGTGGAGCAGACGGCTGGTCCACTCGAACATAGCCTGCTCGGCCTCGGTACGACCTTCCTTCGTGAATGCATTGTGAGTATCGCCAGGGAATCCGCCTGGGAAGTCCTTACGCACGTTACCATCGGTTACTTGCTTTGTGCCGTTCATCAATACCTCAGTGCCATAATAGAGCTGGGGGATGCGGTTCACGGTGAGCAACAAAGCAAGGGCTTGTTTTAGAGCGAGCGTATCGCAGCCGTTGCCCAAGAAACGATCGGTGTCGTGGTTCTCGATAAAGGCCATGACGCTCGACGGGTTGGCGTAGAGATAGTCGTATACAAACGAGCCATAAAGACGATTCAGTCCGTTCCACCAGGGATCGGTCTCCTCGTACTTGGCCTGATTCATCTTGTCGAAGAACGAGAAATCCATGACGGTCTTCAGGTAGCTGTTCTCCTTGGACAACTTCGAATCCTTCTGCCAGGCAGCGGTGTAGGCGGGTTCTGTAACCCATGTTTCACCTACGGTATTGAAGTTGGGATACTCTTCGTCGATCTCCTTCATCCATTTGGCCATCTCGTTGGAGAATGCGTAAGGATAGGTATCCATGCGGATGCCATCGATGCCTACGGTTTCAATCCACCAGATGGAGTTCTGGATAAGGTAGCGCATGAGGTGGGGGTTGTGCTGATTCAGGTCGGGCATAGAGGGCACAAACCAACCCTCTTCCGTCTCCATGATGTCGAGTTTCGAAGCGTAGGGGTCAACTATTGGTGTAAGCTTGTACGAAGTCTGCAGATAGGCACTCTTGGCAGGTTCTGAGCCATCGCTGTTGGCTGTGAAGCCTGTCATAGGATCACGTCCGCTCTGCTTCTCGTTGAGCCACTCGGGCTTGTTCAGCCAATCTTTCGTGGGCATGTCCATGGTCCAGGGATGCTCAAAACCGCTGTGGTTGAAGATCATGTCCATCACAATCTTCAGTCCCTTGGCGTGAGCCTCGTCGCAAAGACGCTTATAGTCCTCGTTCGAACCAAAGCGGGGATCCACCTTGTAGTAGTTGGTAGTGGCATAGCCATGATAGGTGGAGAAACCATTCTCAGAATCGGGTGAGTCGTTCTCCATGACGGGGGTAAACCAGAGGGCAGTAACACCTAACTCCTTAAAGTAGTCGAGGTGTTCGCGGATGCCGTTCAAGTCGCCACCATGACGCAGTGAGGGCTTCGAACGGTCTTCCACATAGGTGCGCATACCCTTAACCTGTTTAGGATGGTTGGCACCCTGGGCAAAGCGGTCGGGCATGAGCATATAGAGCACATCGGCATTGGTGAAGCCCATACGTTTGTCGCCACTCATTTCGCGTTGTTTCAGCTGATACTGCACCTTCGTCTTTCCGAAGTTCAGTGTCATCGTGCCTGGTTGGGCATCTTTCAGGTTCAAGTACACGAGCAGATAGTTGGGCGAATCGAGACGTACGAGACTGTCGATAACTACACCAGAATAGTCAGTGGTAACACTGGCCACATCACGAATGCCCTGACCATAGACCATAAGCTGTACTGTTGGGTTCTTCATCCCTACGTACCAGTCGGTGGGTTCAATACGGTCGATCACTGTTTTTTTTGCAGCCATCATGGTGAGGGCTGTGCTTACGAGTAAGAAAGTATAAAATAGTCGTTTCATATTAGTTGTGTAAAATGATTGCGGATTGTGGCTCGACTACGGCTTTATCGCCCTTGAGGGTGCCGAGTCCTTGTTCGTTAATCTGACCATCGCAGCATACAACGGTATAGTTGCCATTGGGAATGGTGACATCGGCCGATGTCTTGTTGGCATTGAGAATCACGATGATATCGCGCCAATCGTCGCGACCTGCGTAGTTCTTCAGACGGAAAGCGACAACGCCCTTGGGAACCTCGAGGAATTCGAGATGTTTACGTACGAGGTCGGCATTACCCAGACGGAAGGCCGGATGATTCTTGCGCAACTGAATTAGATTCTTGTAATACTCGAACACCTGTGGGTACTTCTCCTTGTTGCTCCAGTCTAAGCGGTTGATCTCATCGGGCGACTCAAACGAATTGTGAACGCCCTGTTTGGTACGCAAAAACTCCTCGCCGCTGAGCATAAAGGGCACACCCTGCGAGGTGAAAACGGCCGTCTGTGCCAAGAGGTCGAGACGTATCAGCTCCTCCTCGGAAATACCAGGAATCGAAGCCTTCAGACGATCTACCAGACACATATCGTCATGACAACTTACGTAGCTCATCATCTGTGTGGGTTCGAGGGCCCAGGGCTCCTTGGCGTAATTCACCTTGGTCATATCCACCTGCGGATGGGCGATGGCACCAGCAATGCCAAACTTAATACTCTCCTCCTCAGGTGCTCCTCCCAGCCAACCTGGCTTGGTGTCATCGGAGAACGGACCACGGAGGGCATCGCGAATCTCGTCCGAGAAAGCGCCGATAGCAGGCATCTGAGGGATGTTAGCCTTCATTCCTAACTGCTCGTTGGGGATGGCACAAGCGCCAGCACTCCAGCCTTCGCCATAGATGTAAATGGTGGGATCGATCTCATCAACCATTGCGCGAATCTCGTTCATGGTCTGGATGTCATGCACACCCATCAGGTCGAAACGGAAGCCATCAATATGATACTCGTTGATCCAGTACTTCACGCTCTCCAACATAAACTTACGCATCATGGGTTTGTCGCTGGCAGTCTCGTTACCACAACCAGAGCCATTGCTATAAGCACCGTCTGAGGTTTTGCGATAGAAATAATCCGGATATGTGCGCTGGAAGTTGGAGTGCTCGATGTCGTAGGTATGGTTATATACCACGTCGAGAATTACGCGGATGCCGGCTTTGTGAAGGGCTTGCACCATCTGCTTGAACTCGCGGATGCGCACCTCTGGCTGATAGGGATCAGTAGAGTAACCACCCTCGGGCACATTATAGTTTACAGGGTCATAACCCCAGTTATATTGTGGCTCATTGAGACGGGTTTCATCCACAGAACCGTAGTCGTAGCTAGGTAGGATGTGGATGGCGTTCACACCAAGGGTCTTCAGGTGGTCGATGGCCCAAGGCTCTGTTAGCGCCAGGAACTTACCTGGGTACTTGGCATCAGCACGATAGATAGAGAAATCGCGATGATGCATCTCGTAGACCACGAGGTCGGCAGGCGACTTCACCACAGGATGCTCGTCGCAGCACCAATGCTCTGGGTTGGTCTTCTTCATATCGATAATGGCACCACGCTTGCCATTCACACCAACGGCCTTAGCAAACACACCTGCACACTCGCCTTTACCCACGTCGAAAGTATAGAACTTACCCATCAGATCGCCTTTTACGGTAGCTGTCCAGAGTTCTTCTCCTGCTCTCGACATCTTAACGGTCTTGAGTGCCTTACCGTCTTTTCCGTCCTGATAGATGCGGACGGTAACTTTCTTCGCATCATTGGGGGCGAAGAGGGTAAACACTGTCTTACCAGGAGTATAGTTCATCTCCTGAAATACCTGAGCTGTCGACTTATGAGGCCACAGCATGGCCAGTAATCCTGCGAATATCAATTTCTTCATTGTTTTGTTTCTTCTTTTTTCTCGTTTCTGCGACTCAACTCATCCATGTATCCGGCTGTGATGATGCCAGAGGGCAGGGCGATAACGGCTATGCCCACCATAGAGGAGATGATACTGATAACACGGCCGATATGAGATATCGGATAGAGATCGCCGTAACCCACGGTTGTGAGGGTACAGGCTGCCCAGTAAAAGGCGTCGAAGAAGTTCTCAAACAGCAACTGTCCTGTTGCAGGATTGATTTCCTCTTCTGCATTAAACATGATAAGCGCTGTGATGAAGATATAGAAGAGGGCCAGTACCAGAACGGTCCACAGAGTTCTGCGTTGTCTCTCGATAACGGCCAACACTATCTTCAACGGCTCATAATACCTGATAACGCGAAAGATCCTGAGGATCCTCATCAGTCGGTACACTCTCGTCACCCTGAACGTGGGGTTGAGAAGGTGGAAGATGGGGAGGATCGACAACAGGTCGATAATGGCCAGCGGGGTAAAGGGATAAATCAGAAAAGCACCAAGCTGGCTCCTTTCTGAATGGTAGTCGGCTGTGCACCATCGTAGGATATAATCCACAATGAAACAGAGCGATGCGCCCACCTCAAGGGCCCAGAAGAAGGTGCTCTGACCTCTGAACATCAGGGGAATGATACCTGCTGCGATAGCCAGAAGCATGATTAAGTCGTAAGCCCGAGAGGTGCGGGTATGCACCTCCGGGTTTACAATATGGTCTATAGTTTTCCTCCAGCTCATATCATAGATTGTTAGGTTTTCTTGTTACTTCGCGATGAGACTGATGGCGAAACCGCCTCCAGGAGCCTCCGTCAGCTTCAGTACATCCTTGGCGCTTACCACCTTCTTGGTAATCACGTAAGCCTGTGGATTGGTCTCATAGTGCGCATCCTTCGCATCAGCGTAGATGGTGCAGTCGTACTTCTTTCCTTTGTCCAGGAAGTCGAGCTTGATGGTACTCTTGTGGCCGTTCTCGTCGCATTTGCCACCGATGAACCAGTTGTCGGTTCCCTTGGCCTTACGGGCCACGGTGATGTAGTCGGCAGGTTCAGCCTCCAGATAAATACTCTGGTCCCAGTCGCAAGCCACGTCGCGGATGAACTGGAAGGCATCGTCGAACTTCTCGTAGTTCTCGGGCAGGTCGGCTGCCATCTGCAGGGGCGAGTACATAGTGAGATAGAGTGCCAGCGAGCCAGCGATGGTGATACGTGCCCAAGAGGTGTTGTTGCTCCATTCTGAGAGTTTGGTTACGAAGATACCTGGGGTGTAGTCCATCGGTCCGCCCTGCAAACGGGTGAAGGGCAGGATACAGGTGTGGTCAGGGCGATTGCCTCCGAAGGCCTCGTACTCAGTACCACGGGCGCTCTCACCACCTACGAGGTTAGGCCAGGTGCGACACAATCCTGTAGGACGGGTGGCCTCATGCGAGTTGACCATGATGTGGTGCTTGGCGGCCTCCTTGATCACATAGAGGTAGTGATTGTTCATCGACTGCGAGTAGTGGTGGTCGCCACGAGGGATAATATCACCCACATAGCCCGTCTTCACAGCGTCGTAGCCATATTTGTTCATCAGTTCGTAGGCCTCCTTGATGTGGCGCTCGTAGTTCTGCGAGCTCGAAGAGGTCTCGTGGTGCATCAGAATTTTCACACCCTTCGAATGGGCGTACTCATTCAGCATCTTGATGTCGAAGTCGGGGTAGGGCGTTACGAAGTCGAACACGTCGCGCTTCCACATGTTAGCCCAGTCTTCCCAACCTACGTTCCAGCCTTCTACCAACACCTCGTCGAGTCCGTTCTTGGCTGCGAAGTCGATGTAGCGCTTCACGTTCTCGTTGTTAGCCTTGTGGGCGCCGTTGGGCTTCACACTGCTCCAGTCTATCTGGTCGAGCTTGATCGAGGGGAAGTCGTTGGTGTAATGCCATGAGCCACGGCCCACGATCATCTCCCACCACACACCACAGTATTTCGTGGGGTGAATCCATGAGGTATCCTCAATCTTACAAGGCTCGTTCAAGTTCAGAATCAGGTTGTTCGAGAGCATGTCGCGAGCATCGTCCGATACCATCACTGTGCGCCAAGGTGTCTCACAAGGCGTCTGCATGGCTCCTTTCAGTCCTGTGGCATCGGGGGTCAGATGACTCACGAAGGTGAAGGGCTGAGGCAACGGATAGGCCGATGGCTTGGGATTGGGGGTGTAGGCATTGCTGCCTCCGCCAAGTTGGGTGCTGAGAGCCTTGGTCTGGGCATCAACCAGTTCCAGATGCATCGTGGCGTAATCCTGACATGCAGCCTCGTGGATGTTGATATACAGGCCGTCGTCGCTCTTCATCTGCAGCGAGGTCTGCACACCTGTCTCTGAGAACACAGCCACGCTTGAGTTGCCCCAGTTTACGGCCTCCTTCATACGTCCGCGAATCTCTGAGAGCTTAGTCTCCTGAGTCTCCTGCTCCTGGGTGTCATAATCGCCTGGGAGCCACCACGCCTTGTGGTCGCCAGCCATTGCAAACTCAGAGCGCTCTTCCTTGATGAGGAAGTAGATGAGCTCCTGCTGCTGTGGGAATTCGTAACGGAATCCGATACCATCGTCGTACACGCGGAAACGGATCAGGATCTCGCGCTTGGTGGCGGGCTGGTTCAGGGTAGCTGCCAACTCGTTGTAGTGGTTACGGATGGTGGCTGTCTCGCCCCATACGGGCTTCCAGGTCTCGTCGAAGGTCGAGGTCTCTTCCTTGGCAATGGTGAAACCATCCATCAGGTCGGTCTCCTTCAAGTGTTTCGAGGCGTGTTTGTCCTTCGCCAGTTCGAGTCCCAGGTGCGAGGGCTTGATCACCTCGCGTCCCTTGTAGGTCATCTCGTAGACGGGACGGCCCGTGTTATCCACCGAAAACTTTAACTCAATGTTGCCGTTAGGCGACTTGATGCTTCCAGCCATTGCCATCATTGGCAAGGCGAGCATTGCTGTGATAAGGAACTTTTTCATTTTCTTCCACTATGAATAATTAATGTGCTGATTTCGTTGTTGAAGTCATCCTCGGCCAGCAGCTGTTCAATGGTCAGGTGCATGCGATAACGCCAGTAGTGACGTGGGTTGGCGGGGATGTTGATGCGCTCGGCGTTCTGGTCGGGCAGACGGAGCTTGTCGCTGATGCTCATCCAGTCCTGGAACGACAGCAGGCAGAGCATCGAGGGCGATGTGAGATGACGACTTACGATGTCCTTAGCCAGCCAGTCGGGCAGGGGATGAGGAGCGGCTCCACCACGATAGAGCATCGTGTTGAAGTACTCCTGAGTCTGCTGCTCGTCCTCGTCCCACCACTGACGGAGGGTCGACATATCGTGGGTCGATATGGTACAAACGGAGCGATAGGGGTTTCTCGAGAGATGGCCGAAGCGAACGGTGTTGTCCTTGGGCATCGACTGGATCTCCAAGCTCAGAATCTTCAGCTCGTTCATTACCCAGGGCACGCAATCGGGCACCATACCCAGATCCTCTGCACATACCAGCATACGGGTGGCCTGAGTCAGCTTAGGCAGCTTCTTCATGGCCTCGGTATACCAGAACTGGTTGTTACGGCGATAGAAGTAGTCGTTGTACAGGTTGTTGAACACGTACTTATCGTTGTCGTAGAGCGCCTGATAGATGAAGTCGTTCTGCACACCGATTCTGGGGTGGAACTTGTTGTCGCTCTTCCTGTCGCGTACAAAGAGTACGTCGCTGATCAGGGCGTAAAGTCCGTCGCGCAGGTTCAGGTCCTCCTGGTCTGTCTTGCCCTTGAAGGCGGCCTCCACCTTACGCTGGGTGTCGTATTCGGGCTTCATCTCCCAGATGTCGTCGTGGGCGTGGTTCAGGAAGGTATCCTTCACATACTGAGCCTTCTCGCCGAAAATCTTTTCCAGTGTCCAGTCAGCGATGAAGGGCTTCAGGAACAGGTCCTCCTGGAACTGCAGTCCGTAGGCCTCAATCTCCTCGCGGGTCATACCCAGTGAGGGCGAGAACTGACCCAGCAATCCGTGAACGGCGTCGATGGGAATCTCCCAGATGCGGAAGAAGCCCAGCACGTGGTCTATGCGGTAGGCATCGAAGTACTCCGCCATCTTGCGGAAACGGCGAACCCACCACGAACAGCCGTCCTCTATCATTGCATCCCAGTTATAGGTGGGGAATCCCCAGTTCTGTCCGTTTACTGAGAAAGCATCGGGTGGGGCTCCAGCCTGACCGTTCAGGTTGAAGTACTTAGGCTCTACCCAAGCCTCCACACCGTCGCGACTGATGCCGATGGGGATATCGCCCTTCAGAATCACTCGCTGCTTACGGGCATGCTTATGGGCAGCACGCATCTGCTGGTCCAGATTGAACTGGATGAAATACCAGAATGCCACCTCTTTATATATCTTAGTGGTCGACTTGGTCATTGACTCGCGCTCCTTGGCGGGCAACTCGTGGTGGTCGGGCCAGTCCTGGAAAGTGGCCGTTCCGTAAAGGTCGCGATAGTGGCAGAAGGCAGCGTAGGGCACCAGCCACTCCTTGTTCTGCTCGAAGAAGTCCTTGAAGGCCTTGGTCTTTAGGGTCTTTGCACCCTCCTGGGCATATATCTCGCGCAGATAGTCCATCTTGGCGTTGTTCACGCGCTCGTAGTCTATCTGTTTCAGGGCGTTCAACTCCTGGCGCAAAACCTCGAATTCCTTGCGCTTAGCCTCGTCCTTCAGCTCGGGCAACTGACGCAGATCCGTGTATTGCGGATGCAGGGCGTAGATGCTGATGCTGTTGTAGGGATAAGAGTCCTGCCAGGTGTGGGTGATGTTCGTATCGTTGATGGGCAATACCTGAAGCACTCTCTGCTTGGTCTTGGCACACCAGTCGATCATCATCTTCAGGTCGCCGAAGTCGCCTACGCCAAAGCTTCCCTCACTACGGAGCGAGAAGATGGGGATTACCGTTCCAGCGCCCTTCCAGGGGTAAACGGGGAAGAAAGCCTGTGCAAGTTCGTACACCACTACGTCGCCCGCTTCCATTTCCGGCAGACTAACCGTGCGGTTCATGCCGTTCTCCCAGAGTGGGGTAACGTCTATCTCCTCGTCGAGGCCTACAAACTTAAACTCGAACGTCTGGGGCAGGGTGTCTGCATCTAGACTTACCACCCATTCGTTGTTCTCATGCTCGGCCATGTTGATGGCACGGATGGCCTCCCAGTTGCCCAGTGCCTCACCACTGCCGATGATGGCCAGTCGCTCGTTGTTGCGCAACTGCGGGGCACGCACCTTCAGCTTTACCGTCTTGGCGAATTCCGTTTCCTTACCCATGTGCAACTCACGGGCAGCCACGCACTCTGTGAAAGCCGTAGAGTACATAAAGGCATCCTCGGGGATGTCCAGCCAGTGGTCGTAGGCTCTGTAGCAGATGCCCTTCTTGGCGTTCAGCTCCAGTCGGTGGGGCTCTACCAGCCATTCGTGGCGGGCTTCGCTGTCGCCACGCATCACGCTGTAATAATAATCAATGTACGCGCATGTCTTCACGGCCTTGCTCAGGTCGCATGTCCAGTGCAGTCCGTCAAGTGTTCCCATCTTGTGCTGCTCTGTCTTTCCATCCATAATGATGTTTACTGCCAGTTCTTCTCCGAAGGTGGTCTGGTACTCGAGATTGAAAATGATCTTCATATCCGAAATTGCTTTTAGTTATTTTTTCTTTGTGCAAAGATACGAATTATTCACTTTCGTTGTTCGCGAAAAGCCGTGTTATTTGCCCTTTCAAAGTGCAAACGTTTGCACGAAAGGAACCTCTCCAATGGGTGAAATTGGGGGGGAATAAAAAAGTGCTGCGATCGGGGAGATGCAGCACTGAGCGATTGGAGAGCCCTCGTAGTACCCAGAGCCGGGGTCGAACCGGCACGGGTTGCCCCACTGGTGTTTGAGACCAGCGCGTCTACCGATTCCGCCATCTGGGCTTGTACCTTACGCTGCTGGGTTCTCCAAATCGGGCGCAAAGGTACAACAAAATTTTGAAATGGCAAAGGATATTAGTGAAAATATTAAAGATAAGGAGGTAAAAAAGTAAAAAAAGTGAAAATATTTGGGCGTATCATTTATAATGTGTACCTTCGCACCAATAAAATGCTACTAAGAACAACTAGATGGAAATAACAGATAAGAAAAACTTCTGCATCATATTGGCAGGAGGACGCGGAAGGCGATTATGGCCCGTAAGCAGGGAACAGTACCCCAAGCAGTTCGTAGACCTCTTCGGAACGGGAAGAACACAGTTGCAAGCTACTTTCGACCGATTCGCCCGACTACTGCCTAAGGAGAATATATTCGTATGTACGTGTAAGGAATACCTGCACCTGGTGAAAGAACAGTTGCCCGAGGTATCCGAGTTGAACACCATCGCAGAGCCGATCCACAGGAACACGGCTCCAAGTGTGGCGTGGGCCACAATGCGTATTCTGAAGCGCAACGCCGATGCTAACATCATCATCTCGCCATCCGACCAGCTGATACTCGACGAGACGGCCTTCGCCCATAGCATGGACGTAGGCGTGGGCTACGTGTCGGAGAACAATGTGCTGTTGGCGATGGGTGTGAAGCCCACGAGGCCTGAGCCCGGCTATGGCTATATCCAGTTGGGCGACTTGAGTTGCAAGCCTGAGGTTTACAAGGTAAAATCGTTCACGGAAAAGCCTGAGCGCGACTTCGCGAAGATGTTCATGGAGAGTGGCGAGTTCTATTGGAACACGGGTATCTTCATATCGAACGCACGCCACCTGATTCAAAACTTCGAGCATATATTCCCCACCGTGCTGCGTAATCTGAAGACGGACAAGCCCAACTATACCTATGAGGAGGAGATGGCTTACGTGGATGCGAACTACCCCCGCTATCCGAACCTCTCGCTCGACTACGCCATACTGGAACAGAGTCAGGATGTGTTCGTGATGAAGTGCAACTTCGGTTGGGCCGACCTGGGCACATGGCACGCCATCTACGAAGTGATGAGCAAGGTGAAGGATGATAACGTGGTGATGGACTCGGAGGTTATTCTGGAGGATTGCCACAACAACATCATCCGGCTGCCCAAGGGACGCCTGGGTGTGTTCAACGGACTCGAGGGCTACATTGTAGCTGAGGAGGGCGACGTGTTGCTGATTTGTAAGAAGAGCGACAACTCGTCGATGGTGAAGAAATACGTGAGTGAGGTTCGCCTGAAATACGGTGAGAAGTTCGTATAGAAACTAAAAGCAGTAACCCAGCCAGGTTACTGCTTTTTGAATTCTGCATATATATTGGAGGCAATCTCTTTGAATTCCTCCTCGGATAGTTTCAGCTTTTCGCGGCGGAAGTCAACATCGGCCTCACTCTGCATGGGGATGAGGTGGATGTGTGCGTGAGGTACTTCAAGACCCAGCACTACCTGAGCCACCTTCTTGCAGGGGAAGGCTGCCTTGACGGCCAGAGCCACTTTCTTGGCAAATACCTGATACTCGGCTATCTCGTCATCGTCCATATCGAAGATGTAATCCACCTCGCGACGAGGAATCACCAGCGTGTGACCCTTTACCAGCGGATTGATGTCGAGGAAGGCGTAGAACTTATCGCTCTCTGCGCACTTGTAGCTGGGAATCTCACCAGCAGCAATCTTTGAGAAAATATCCATAACTCTAAATTCTAAAATCTAACTTCTCAACTGTCAACTATCAACTGTCAACTATCCCACGGTGATCTTATCGATGCGCAGCTTGATGGTGCCACGAGGAATCTTTACCTCTACCTCATCGCCCACCTTGTGGTTGAGCAGTCCCTGGGCGATAGGTGTCTGGATAGAGATCTTACCCTCGCGCAGATTAGCCTCGCTCTCGCTTACGATGGTGTAGGTCATCTTGGCCTTGTTGGTCATATTGGTCATCTCCACCTTCGACAGGATCTGAACGGCATCAGTGCTCAGACGGCTGGTATCAACCACCTTAGCCTCCGAGATGGTCATCTTCAGCTGATTGATCTTGTCCTCCAGGTGAGCCTGAGCCTCCTTGGCTGCATCGTACTCACTATTCTCACTCAGATCGCCCTTCTCGCGAGCCTCTGCAATGGCTGCTGAGGCCTTGGGGCGCTCTACGCTTTCCAAATGTTTCAGTTCGGCTACCAGTTTGTCGTAGCCATCTTGTGACATGTATGCCATGATTCGTAAAATTTAATATTCGTTACTATTTTGATTTTAGTCAGACGTAAAAAACAAAAGAATCCCGACAATGGTGTCGTGTCGGAATCCTCGCGCTTTAATATGTCTTATCCTTACTTACTTGGTTGCAAAGGTAGGGATTATTTTTGAATTAAACAAATTTTCGGGCGAAAAAATGCAAAAACGTGTAAATCACGATGGCCGTAATCCAGCCAGCGATGATGTCGATCACATAGTGCGCACGCAGATAGATGGTGGCCAGATTGATGAGCACCAGGAACACCAGCGTCAGGATGAAAAGGGGCTTGTTGCGCGCCTTCCATGCCAGGATCGACAGGATGACGGTTATACCCACATGACTGCTGGGGAAGGCGGCTGTGGGGCGCTCGCCCGTTTCGTGGGCAGCCTCGAGCAGCTGGTGGAAGAATCCGTTAGGATCACCAGGAATGGGCAACTTGTCCTGATGGAGGGCGAAGTGAGTGCCTATATCGGGGAATATGCCATTTGCAATGTTGTCGAGTCCCACTACTGCGTAATAGTACTGCGGACCAGTAACGGGCAGCAACACAAACACCACGTAGTAAAGGAAGAACGAGGCCAGGATGATAAACGTGGCGCGCTCGAACTCCTGATAGCGACAGAAGAAGTAGAAGAGGCTGACCACGGCTATCAAGGGGAAATAGCCCGAATAACCTATGATGAGCGGCTCGCTGATAAAGATGCTTGGCAAGGCCTCATAGAACAATAGGGCTGGCTGACAACCGAATATCTGTTGCTCCCACGAAGCGAATACGTGGTCGAAGTTGGGGAAGATGCGGTTGATCTCGTAGGTATCGGGATACCACCACGACAAAAGGGCCAGATGCAATCCTATCCTGCAGAAGAACGTAAATCGGCAGGGTACCATCTTGTAGACCACCCACAGGGCCGCCATCGTGACCAGGATGCGGAAACGCCCCCAGAGCATCGACTCAGGATTGATGGCCTTCGTATATGTGAACAATATGACGACGGTGGTAAGCAGCATATATGCCAGCACCACCCATTCCACCGCCAGAAGTCCCTTCCGCGGTTTCTTCTCTATCTTGAACAGATCCTTAAAAACTTTCACCCTTTATATTCTGCGTTTATCCAACAATTCTTGCGTCCCTTTGGTAGCAAGCGGCAAAGCCGAGCGCTCTCACCTCTCACTTCTCACCTCTCACCTCTCAACTACAACCACCCGTTGTCCTTGTACCATTTGATGGTTTCCTTCACACCCTGCTTCAGATCGTACTTGGGCTGATAACCCAGTTCGTCGATGGCGGGCTGAATGTCGCATCGCCAGTTGCGCTGCTTCAGAATGTTGTATTTATCGTTATTCAGGGCTGTTACTTTGCCCGTCATTCTTCCTACGTACTCGCCGAAGAAGGTCACAATGCGGAGCACCCATACAGGGGCTGTGATGCGAATCCACCACGGACGTCCCAGCTCCTCATGAATCAGATCGCTGAAGGTGGTGCTCTGATATACCAGTCCGTCGCTCAGGAAGTACTTGCGTCCGTTCTCGCCCTTCTCGAGAGCCAGGAACACGGCCTGCACCACATCCTGCACATACACAAAGGTGATGTCCTGACGCTTATAGCCCACGGCGAAATCACTGTGGCCCTTGATGCTCTTGGCCATGATGAAGTAATCCTTTTCGCGAGGACCATACACACCCGTAGGCCTTAATATAATATAAGGTACGCGAGTGCCCAGCGACTCCAGATACTTTTCTGCCTCCAACTTGCTCTTGCCGTAGGCCGTGTTGGGCTGAGGGCTGTCCGTCTCACGAATCTCCTCATAAGGCTGTTGCTCCTTAATAGCCCCGAAGATACTCAGACTACTGATGAACACCAGTCGCTTCAGCGGCATGCCCACCGCCATCAGTGCATCCACCAGATTCTTGGTGCCCAGGGTGTTGATACGGCTGAAGTCCTGTTTGTTCAGGCATTTCGTCACACCAGCGGCATGCACCACGTAGTCGAACCCCTTGCCCTTGAGTTGCTCCACGAGCTGCTCCTTCGACGAGAGGTTCAGTTCGATGAAGTTGATACGCTCGTCTTGGAGGTACGCCTTCGAACTGCTTTTGCGTACGGCGGCCCATGTTTCGAAGCCTCGCTTAAGTGCTTCTTCCACGATGAAAGAACCTATAAAACCGCTTGCGCCGGTGATTAATATCTTCATTTTAATGATTTTTGGTTGCAAAGGTACAAAAAATAGGCACGAATTTCACTAATTTCACGAATTTTAATCTCTGGAGCGCAAATAATTCGCGTAATTCGTGTGTTTCGTGCCAAAAATTTACTATATTTGCAGCAGAAACTATAAAGAATCAATCTATGGGCAAGAAAAAAGGTGGAAAACGTTTAGGTAAGAAGCAAGTCAGTGAATTACTGCAGAACCTCTTCCAGCATAATCCGAACGAGACATTTACGTTCAAACAGATATTCAGAGCCCTGAAGCTCGATACCCATCCGTTGAAGATGCTCGCCATCGATACGATGGAGGAGATGGCATGGGATGATTTCCTCTCGAAGGTCAGCGACACCTCATATCGCCTTAATCTGAAGACTCAGGTTCAGGAGGGTATCTTCCGTCGTAAGGCCAACGGGCGCAATTCGTTCCTGCCCGATGATGGTGGCACCCCCGTGTTCGTGGCCGAGCGCAACTCCATGTCGGCTATGGATGGCGACAAGGTAAAGGTGTCTTATATGGCCCGTCGCGATAAGCACATCAAGGAGGCCATGGTCATCGAGATTGTCCGTCGTGCCCACGATACCATCGTTGGTCGTCTGCGTGTGGAGAAGGATATGGCCTTCCTCGTTCCGCAGGATACCACCTTTGTTCACGACATCATCATCCCAAAGCGCAAGCTGAAGGGTGGTAAGACCGATGACAAGGCAGTAGTAAAGGTGGTTCAGTGGCCCGACAACGAACATAAGAATATCATCGGTTCGGTGGTGGATATCCTTGGTAAGACGGGCGAGAACAATGCCGAGATGCACGCCATCCTGGCTCAGTATAACCTGCCTTACAAGTATCCCAAGAATGTGGAGGAGGCCGCCGAGAAGATTGATCCGGGCATCACGCCCGATGAGATAGCCCGTCGTGAGGATATGCGCGATGTGTTTACCTGTACCATCGACCCCAAGGATGCCAAGGACTTCGACGATGCCCTCAGTATCCGTCCCCTCGACAATGGTCTTTGGGAGGTAGGTGTGCATATCGCCGATGTATCGCATTATGTGAAGGAAGGTTCCACCATTGATAAGGAAGCCTTTAATCGCGCCACGAGTATCTACCTTGTGGATCGTACCATCCCCATGCTGCCTGAGCGCCTCTGTAACTTCATCTGCTCGCTCCGTCCCGACGAGGAAAAACTCTGCTATAGCGTCATCTTCCAACTCGACGACGAGGCCAACATCAAGAAGTGGCACCTAGCTCATACTGTCATCAAAAGCGATCGTCGCTATGCCTACGAGGAGGTGCAGCAGATTCTCGAGGATAATGGCGTGAAGGATGGCACAGGCGAGCCCGCTCCCCCTGCCACCAAGAAGAAACCCTATAAGGGCGAGAATGCCGATCAGCTCATCAAGCTCGATGCCCTCGCCAAGAAGCTCCGTGCCGCTCGTTTCAAGAACGGTAGTGTGAAGTTCGATCGTGAGGAGCTCCACTTCGATATCGACGAGACCGGCAAGCCCGTCAAGGCTTACTTCAAGACCTCGAAGGATGCCAACAAACTCATTGAGGAGTTCATGCTGCTGGCCAATAAGACGGTGGCCGAATCCATCGGTCGCGTAAAGAAAGGGCAGAAGGCCAAGACATTGCCCTATCGTATCCACGACCAACCCGATCCTGCGAAACTCGAGAATCTGCGCCAGTTCGTATCTAAGTTTGGTTATAAGGTGAAGACCAGCGGCACTAAGGGCGCCATCACCAAGAGTCTTAACGCCCTGATGAGCGAGGCCGAAGGCACTCGCGAGCAGAACGCCATCGAGACGGTAGCCCTGCGTGCCATGATGAAGGCCAAGTACAGTGTCCACAACATCGGCCACTACGGTCTGGCTTTCGACTACTACACTCACTTCACCTCGCCCATCCGCCGTTATCCCGATATGATGGTACATCGTCTGCTCACCAAGTATCAGGATGGTGCCCGCTCCGCCAATAAGGATAAGTACGAGGAGTTCTGCGAGCACTGCAGCGATATGGAGCAGATCAGCCAGAACGCCGAACGCGACTCTATCAAGTACAAGATGGTGGAGTTCATGGCCGATAAGATAGGCAATACCTACGATGCCCACATCTCGGGCCTCACCTCTTATGGTATTTATGCTCAGATCGACGAGACCCATTGCGAGGGAATGATACCCATCCGCGACCTTGGCAACGACTACTACGACTTCGATGAGAAGAACTTCACCATCGTAGGCCGGCGTAATCATACCAAGTATCAGTTGGGCGATCCCATCCGCATCCAGGTGGCTCGTGCCAATCTTGAGCGCAAGCAACTCGACTTTACTTTAGCTGACGAATAATAAGAGCGATGTCCAAACTTAAAAACTATATCAACCATACTTTATCCTTCAGGCTTAGTCTGAGGGTCATCTTAGCCTTGGCCGTCTTGCTCATCTTGGCTCTTTTCACCTTGTTCTATTTCTCGCGCAAGGCCGTGCGCGAGGAGGCACTCAGTGATGCCGCCCAGACGCTCGAAGCCACCGTGAACCGCATTGACAATGTGCTCTACAACGTGGAACAGGCCACAGGTAATATTTACTGGCGTATGATGAAATACGTCCATCAGCCTGAGAAGATGGAGGTCTATGCCCAGCGCCTGGTCGATGATAATCCTTATATCGTCGACACCCATTTCATCTGGAACACCGACTCCGTCACGGTCAATACCGAACTCTCGGGCTGGATCGAGGCTCAGAGTCATCGTGATGACAAGGACGAGGCCATTACCACCTTCCGTCTGCCCATCTACGATGGTCAGAAGATTATCGGCACCTTCGATGTCGACGTGTCGCTCACACTGCTTTCCAAGATTATACTCGAGGGCAAGCCCTCGCCTAATTCCTTCAGCGTGTTGCTGGGAAAGAGTGGCCAGCTCATCGTGTTCCCCGATAGTACGTTCCTTAACAAGAATGCCTTCGAGTTGGCTGAGAAATACGACAATAACGCCGAACGCGACGTGATTCAGTCCATGATGGCTGGTGAGACGGGCTATGAGTTTGTCAGGATGGACGGCGTGGGCTGTTATGTGTTCTATAAGCCCTTCGAGCGTTCCGACGAATCCGGCCGGGCCCTTACAGCTCTTGGCTGGAGTGCAGCTGTCATCTATCCTGAGGGTGATATCTTTGGCGATTACAACCGTCTGCTCCACATGGTGGTCATCATCGCCATCATAGGTCTGCTGCTGTTGCTCGTCTCCTGTTGTCTTTTCATCCATCGTCAGCTCCTGCCGCTCCGCCAGTTGGCTAAGTCGGCCCAGCGAATCGCCGAGGGCTCTTACGATGAGCCCATCCCCGATAGTCGCCGACAAGACGAGGTGGGTAGTCTGCAGAAGCATTTCCAGCAGATGCAGAGGTCATTGTCCACCCGTGTGAATGAGATGCATCACGCCTCTGAGATCCTGCAGGAACGTCGCGAGGTGCTTCAGATGGCCTATGAAGAGGCCCAGGCGGGCGATCGTATGAAGACCAGTTTCCTCTATAACATGTCAGATCAGATGATGACGCCCGTCAGCGATATTGTCGATCGGGTGCTCACCATCAGCGAGCATGCCAACGAGATTACCGACGAGGAGTCCAACCGCCTGGTCGACGAGATCAAGCAGCGTGGCGGAACCATCACCGCGTTGCTCAATCAGCTTATTATCGATTCAGAGAAGATCATGACCTAACCATCCGTCCCTATGCGTTCCATTGTCAAACATATCCGCCAGTCCATCTCTTGGAAGCTCAGCCTTGGCATTCTGCTTATGGCCATACCTATCTTTATGCTGTCATTGGGTGTGCTCTTCGTCCAGTCGAGAAATAAAGTCAAGCGCGAGGCCACCAAGTATGCCGCCAGCGTGGTCAATACCACCATGCAGCGCATCAATCGCTATATGAGCATCGTTCAGACTGCTACCGATCTCACGGCCTTCGATGTGGTGGCCAATCTGCAGCCCGACTCGCTCTTGGCCTATTCCAACTATGTCGTGGCCCTGAATGGACATATCGATGGCTGCTCCATCAGTCTCGAGCCCGACATCTTCCCCAAATACGGCCGTTACTTCTCTGTCTATACCGTCCGCGAGTCCGACTCCGTCAGGACCGTCATCGAGGAGGAGTATGAGTACTTCGAGAAGATATGGTACAAGCAGCCCAAGCAATCAAACAAGGCCTGCTGGGCCGTGTATTACGACGAGGGCGACTCGCTCGAACTCACGCTCGACGGCATGATAGCCTCTTATAGCAAACCCCTTTACATGCCCGATAAGCGTTTCGTGGGCATCATCTCCACCGACCTCTCCCTCTTGCGCCTCTCCAAGATCATCACCACCGAGACGCCTTACCCCGACTCCTATTTCTTCATGACGGGCGAGGAAGGTCGCTATTATCTCCATCCTGACACCACCCAGCTCTTCACCCAGACCGTCTTCAGCGATGTCGATCCCCACAAGAATGCCGACATCATCGCCCTGGGCCATCAGATGACCACGGGCCAGCAGGGTAGTATGAGTGTCATGATCAAGGGTCAGCCCTGTATCGTCAGTTATCAGCCCGTGCCAGGCACCAACTGGAGCCTCGCCCTTGTCTGTCCTGAACGCAGCATCCTGAAGAACTACAACCTCCTGGCTTATATCCTCTCGCCCCTCATTATCATCGGTCTGCTCATGATCTTCGTCTTCAGTAGTGTGGCCGTGGCTCAGGTGGTCCGTCCGCTCAACAAGCTCACCCTCAAGTTGCAGCGTATTACCGAGGGTCATTACGACGAGCAGATCACGCGCACCCATTATGAGGATGTCGTGGGCCATCTGCGTAATAATTTTGCCACTATGCAAGAGTCGCTCAATAGTCATGTGGGCGAGATCCAGCAGATGAACGACGAGGGCACTCGTCGTAACGAGGAACTGGCTCGTGCCAGCGAACTGGCCAAGGAGGCCAACCGTCAGAAGTCGCTCTTCATCCAGAACGTGTCCCATCAGATACGTACGCCCCTCAACATCATCATGGGCTTCGCTCAGGTGCTGAAGGAAGGTAAGTCCTATCTGCCCGAGGAAGAGACGAAGGGCATCACCGATATGATGCGCCATAATGCCCTCGTGCTCCAGCGCATGGTGCTCATGCTCTTCGACAGCTCCGCCCGAGGCACCACCGAGGAACTCTATGCCAACAGGGATGAAAAAGTGTTCTGCAACGATCTGGCCCGCGAGTGCTTCGAGAAGGTACTGAAGCATTACCCGGGCATGGCCTTCTACTATGGTACCGATATGCCCGACGATTTCCATATCCACACCAATCGCGGCTACCTTGTACGTAGCATCTGTGAGTTGCTCCACAATGCCGCCAAGTATTCCGATGGCCAGAACATCGTCATGCGCATAGCCATGGCCCACGACAATGTCCGCATTACCGTCGAGGACACAGGTCTTGGCATTGCCCGTGAGGATGCCGATCGCCTCTTCCAGATGTTCACCAAGGTCAACGACCTCTCCGAAGGCCTTGGTCTCGGCCTGGCCCTCGCCAGCCGCCACATCCACAACCTCGGGGGCAGCCTCCTTCTCGATCCCTCTTATCGTGCCGGCTGCCGCTTCGTCATCCAGTTGCCGATTGAGTAGGGGCGACTACGACTTGAACGACGTTGTTATCGCGTTTCGTCGTTATCAGGCCTTTGCAGGCCTCGATTGTCGCGCGTACCTATAATATATATCGCGCGAGGAATGTGTTAAAAATGTTATTTCCCTTATAGAATTCCCGATTTTCTCTTGGAGCGAATCGGGATTTTTTCTTATCTTTGCAGCGCAAATCAAAACAATTATATGACCATCAAATAAACACGTATCACAAAACTCGGTAACTTTTTGCACCGGCCGTAAAAGGCTGGCGGGATCGCTTGCTCTTTGACATTTTGCTACAACCAATCGGTTTTGTGATAGAGTTTTCGAGTAATACTCTGTGAACCTTACTGGACATTGGCCCTCCTTCGGCCTGTGTCCAAATACCTCTTGCGCCCTTTTTCCAAGGGACTTGAATCAACACATTATACAATCATCCTTTTATTTATCTTTGATTTTATGGCAAAGAAGAATCATGAAGACGACGAATTCGAAAAGTCAATCCGGGATTTCATCGACAATTTCAACATTGATGACGACGATGATGACACAGTATGGATCCCGGACGATGATGATGACCTTGACTCTGACCTTGATAATCCCCCTTCGGACGTGTCACTTCCTTTCCCCAAGGAGATGAACGCCCGCGTGGCCAATGCCAAGTTGAACCCCGATGGTAGTGAAAACTACTTCTTTACCGATGTCGCACGCGTCACCTTCGAGGTGGATCAGCTCTACGGCATGGATTGCCTCTGGGATGCCCCCGTTCTGGTAACCCTCCATCCTCGCCGCAAGGCCTACCTCCGCAACCACCGCTTCCGCTGTTTTGTCTATAACGACACCTATTACCCCATGTGTTGTTCCGACGAAGATGCTGGTGAGAAACGTGATCACAGCCGTTCCGTCACCATCCCCATGCGAGGCTATCAGATCTGGGTGCCAGGCCGATACATCCTGCTCATCGACGACACCAAGAGCATTGCTACCATCCAAGTCGAGTTTAGCCTCGATGAGGACTTGCATGCCACCATGGGCGAGCCCCGTCTTTGTCAGTCGGGAGGCATCGAGGAGGTGCTCACCAACTGCCTTCAGGATCGCGACGACGATTGGAAGCGCATCGCCCACATGCCGGGTATGGCCCAGTTCCGAATGCGCGCCATGCAGATACGCCGACTCATGGTGTACAATGAGTTGCTCAAGGAGAACGAGTACCTCGAGTTCAACACCTCGCAGAATCTGCTCATCTGCACCCGCAATGACGACATCGACAAGTACGCCTTGCAGCGTTTCCAGCGCCTCATGACCATCGACCTCAAGCCTAAGGTGGTCGATGCTGCCTCGCTCTTCAATCTGGCGCTCAACAATCCTTACGAGCCCCTTAACGAGCTCATGGCCGATACCGAAATCCAGATGCTTTGCCTCACCAATCTGAAGGAGCTTGCGGGCTCTAACGGCAAGGTGATGATGCGACGCATCATCGAGAAAGTTCGCGATGCCGACGGCTCCTTGCCCTTCTGGCTCTGTGGCACACGCCAGGAGATCGACGAGTTGTTGAACATCTACCCCTCGCTCCGCCAGCTTTTCTTCGCCGATAGCTATGTGGAGCAACAGCCTTACACCGCCTTCGAGCTGGTGCAGGCCTTCTATGACGACATCGCCCGCGAGAACATGCTCCCCGATGTCATCGTGAAAAACCGCCTCTCGCGCGCCGTGCTCTACGGCTTCAAGCAGGGCGTCCTCTCTGGCTGGACTCTCGCCGATGTCCATCGCTTCGTGGTCGAGCAGATCCGTCCCCGCTTCCTCCAGCGCTCCATGGACGCGATGTTCAAGTTCTCCGCGCCCCAGATGCAGGAAGAGGATGTGCCCTTCGAGAAGCTCACCAGCGGCTCCTCCGCCTTCGACGATGCCATGCGCGAGCTCAATGAGATGATAGGCCTCGAGGCCGTGAAACAAGGTATCATGACCATGTCCCATCAGGCCCGTCTCCTCCAGGAGCGACGCCGTCGGGGCCTCCACACCAGTGGCGACATGGTGTTCCACTCCATCTTCACCGGCAATCCCGGTACGGGTAAGACCACTGTCGCCCGCCGCCTCGGCCGTCTCTACCACTCCATGGGACTCCTCTCCTGTGGCGAGGTCATCGCCGTCGACCGAACCCGCCTTGTGGGCCAGTACATCGGTCAGACCGAGGAGAACATGAAGGTGATACTCGAGGAGGCCAAGGGCAATGTGCTCTTCATCGATGAGGCTTACACCCTCGTCACCTGTGCCGACGATAAGAAGGACTTCGGCCGGCGCGTGCTCGATTCGCTCCTCACCGTGCTCACCCAGCCCAATCCCGACATGCTCATTGTCTTTGCGGGCTACGAGCGCGAGATGGAAGCCATGCTCGCCAGCAACCCCGGCCTCTCAGGCCGATTCCCCTTCCGCTATCAGTTCCAGGATTATTCAGCCGATCAGCTCATGCAGATCGCCCGCCGACTACTGGAGCGCGATGAGTACATCCTTACCCCCGAGGCCGATGCCGAGATGCAGCGCGCCATCAACCTCACGCTCAGCCAGAAGATGCCCAACTTCGGCAATGCCCGCTGGATCGAGCAGTTCGTGCGCAATGGCATCATCCCCGCCATGGCCGATCGCATCTTTACCGTCGGCACCCTCGATCTGCAGCACATCGAGGCAGAGGATGTGGAGAAAGCCTTCTGTAAGTTCAATCCTAAAGCCATTGGGCTGAAGCCCCGTCGCCACGTCGTGACGGGCTTCACCGCCTGACGGTGCTCTTCTCGACAACAATGAACAGAAAACGTATTCCATACAGGGTGTGCAGCAGCACACCCACTGGTGTGGTTACCCATCTTGAAGCCCGTCTGCTCCGTCAGATGGTGAACCGTGAAATCCACCCCATCCGTTGTGCAGAGAGCTGTCGCCGCAAGCGACAGAAGGCACAGCGCCTGGGTGATCTCTGTGCCGAGACTGGCCATTTCCTCTGGGCCATGAAGGTATGGTACTTGGGCCTCCGAGCCATCTGCCATAAAGACTACGACGACTGGATCCTCGTCCACTTCAACACCGATGTCGTCACCCTCTCCGACGTCATCTCCGAAGAAGACGCCACCATCCTCGGCCGCCGCATCGATCGCCTCTGGCGCCACCTCGGCCACCCCGAGCAGGCCTACTACGCCCGCATCGCCGCCGCCGAATACGACTTCCTCTACTTAGAAAAATACGATTGTGATAGAAATGAAGAATAATTATGTGAAACCTATCTTCTTAATGGTGTTCTGACGGACAATGCCCTCCATCTTGTCTCGGATGTCATCATACATCTTGATGACATCAGGACGGATGGACGGGCGGATGCTGCTGATGGTTGTTTCTATCATCTCCTGAGTGATCTGCTTGTCATTCAGTGCAGCTATCATCGCCGTCTCATTACAGATATAAGAGATGTCGCTGGCTATGTAGCCCTCAGTCTTCTGGGCCAGCACCTTTGTGTCAATCTCTTCACAAGGTCTGTCCTTTAGGTAGAGGTTAAACATCTCCATCCTTGCCTCCTCATCGGGTAATGGCACGAATATCTGCTTATCTATTCGTCCTGTTCTCAGTACGGCCGGATCAATCATGTCGGGTCTGTTGCTTGTGGCAATGACGAAGATACCCTTCTCGCCACAATTGTTCAGGTGTGTCAGGAACTCATTCACCTCTCCCGCCTGATTTCTGCCCTCATACGTTGTCCTTGCAGGCACAAACGCATCAAACTCATCAAAACAGATAACCGTGGGTGCATGCTCTTCTGCCTCTGCAAACAACTTGGCGATATTTTCCTCCGTACCATGCACCAGAGTTGAGCCGATTGTGCTTATCTTCGTCATCATGAAGTAGTAGCCACACTCCTCCGCAAACTTCTCTGCGAAGAACGTTTTGCCACAGCCTGGAGGCCCATAGAGCAACATGCCGTTTGGTGGTGTCAGTTTGTATTTCTCCACCTTCTCCTTATCCTTCATCAGGAAGAGCACCCTGTCATTCAGCATCTTCTTCAGCTCGCTCATACCAGCGATGGCTTCGAATCCCTTAGGGCCCTTGTGCTCAGGAACCGTTGGAAATTCTTCTTCATCAGGTTCCATCTCTTCAATATCACATAGTATCTCTTTGATGTAATCATAACGATGATAATAAGAAGTCGCAAGGCCCTTGCGTATAATTGCCTTTAGCTTCTCAGGCAGAATCTCACTTTTCAAATCCAACTCTCCTGCATCAGCCCTTTGTCTGATTACTAATCTCATCCTTTGAGTCCAATCGCTTTCATTAGGCATTTCAACACCCCAAGGTACAACACCTAATAGCATGTGGTATAATACCGCAGTAGCCGAGAATATATCCGTCTTTTCGTTATAGTTGTTCACTATTGTTTCCAAGGCATGATATCTCGGGTCAAGGTCTGTAGTATCAAAAGGAGGAACAGTTCCGCTGTTCTTTATATAAGATAGGTGTCCCATGTCGATGATCTTTACGTGTCCATCGTCAGTTAGAAGGATATTCCTTGGGGTTATATCGTTATGTACCAATGGGGGATAGTGCAAATGTAGATATAGCAGACCATTTAAAATGTCTTCATAAACCTTCAAGGCATCCCTGAATGGCATGCGCCCGTCTCTGTTTATCTTATCTTCCAATAGTTCTCCGGCATAATACTCCGTCACGATATATTGGCACGTGCCAACCCCCTCGAAGGATGTCACCCCATGCTCCTTCAAAGAAAGAACAATACTGTGGCGTAAACCCTCGTTGAGTTTGATGCTGATCACATTTCCATCGCCATCAAGGAGTCGATGGGACATCTTCTCTACGATAAACAATTTTAAGAAGAACGGTTTCTCATTCTCGTCCTCCACTCGGTACGTCTCGCAGTAGCTGTTCTCTACAATCAGCTGCTGCACCTTATATTTCTCGAACTTCTGATCTGGCAGTAGTAAAGGCATATTATTTATTTGTTCTGTTTAAAGTATTCTTTAATCCTCTCCCAGTCTGCTGATAGAACTTCCAAGGTATCACCATCCCATAAAGGAGTTACCTCTTGCTTCTTGATGTCAAAGTATATCTCTATATTCGGATTGCTGTGTGTCTTAATACCATTGATACTATCAGATTCTATCCGAGAATAAGTGCCTTTGTCACTCCACGAATCGTTTCCGCAAGGCTCTTCGCTTTGTTCGTGACTTCCTTTGTCGAATTCATAATAGTAAGTGCCGTCAGTTTTAATCCAGAAAGTCTGCTTAAATCTGCAGTACCTGTCTTCAGAGACATGTTCTACGCACACCATAGTTCCACTTTCTCCTATTCCACAACTAATAAATATATAGACGGCATTGAAGGCAAAGAATAATATGCAGAACACGATCAATTGCAGGAAACACCCCAAACACCATTTCTTTTTAAAAAAACGGAACACGATAAATGACAGCAGAAATGCCAATATCGCCAATATTACACTTATAACATATCCTTCATTAGGTCCCATAATTCAAAATTGAAGTTTAATTGAATAATTAGAAATATTTCCTAAATGCTCTTAGTTCCTCCTCTTTCAGCATCCTGACGAAATCGAGATGCATACTCTGGAATTCTCTAATGAGAATATGGTTTTCCATGAACGTTTCAGTAGCCCTTTCCAGATTCTGACGAAGTAGTTCCCGATCAGCCTCAGGATCTGAAAGCCTTTCTGTGTTCTGTGCTATTGTATCATAAATGGCAAATAAGTTATCACGGTTGTCTCTCTCGTTTTTCCCCTTAGGATCAATGCAGTTCTTCAAGAAACTATGTAGGACCTTGGCACCTGTATCACCTTTAAAATAGCGATGAGTTGCTGTTGATAAAAATAGTCCAATAACTTCCATCTGGTTCAGACCCATTTTCCCAGCAATTACCTGAAAAAGAAATACCTCTTGTGGAGCAGAATAATCATCGGCTCCGATAATCTGTATCAGATTCTTAAGGTAAGCTTCCTTGTCTTTTCTGCTTTGAGGCATTTCTGAATCAACGTGGTCATAGTTTCCCCTAAGATTCTCCATCAGTTGGTTTTCATCAACACCCTCAAGATGACATAGGATACTCATTGCTTCCTTCTCCTCGGGAGTTATCTGTCCGTCGGCAATGGCCATTGCCGTCAAATCGCGAGCCAACTTGAATTGTGGTTCAGTCACTACAGCTAAAAAACGATTAATGATGCTCATGTCTGATATGCTCCTGTTTCAATGAAGAATTTTGCAAAGTTATCAATGATGGTAATACCTTCGTCTTGACCTATGTTGTGAGCCGTTATTTCATCCAGTACAAACGAGATCAATTGCATACGCGATATACCGATCTCTTTGGCAATGATTTCAATTAGGCGCATCTCAAGCGAAGTATATTCGTCATCAACAGTCATGACCCTAATCAAATGAGTCAGATATTTTCTCTTTTCATCCAATGTGTGAAGTTTCTTTCCCCCAACATTTGAGTTGCGGATAGAATCAATCAACTCTTCATTTGATATGTCCTCTATCTGACAGATGGTAAGAATCATATTCTTTTCCTCGCCCGTGAACTCTTTGTCAGCAATGGCTATCGAAACGAGATCACGCGTCAGAGTTCTTTCTTCTGTGTTTAGGTCGTTTATAAACCAGTTTGCTATTCCCATAATAAATCCTGTATTAACTTACTTCTTTTTACTTATAGAGAAACCTTGTTTGATGATTAGTTTTAGGGTTTCCTGAGAGGTATTTCGATCATATTTCTTTTCTTCTTCAGACAACTCTTCATATGGTATAAGACATGGATGATGCTTCTTAACATCATCTCTTTTTTCGCCATATACCCATCCTTGGTTCATTCTTTCTTGCGCCCAAACCTCATGTACATTTTTTGCCATAAACTCTACCAAAAGATTCAGTTCTTTAGGTAACTTTATGTCAGAGGTGTCTACGGGTTGAGGGGTATAATGATCCTTTTTCATATAGTTTCTTTTATTGTTCTGTCATTTTTACTATCCAAGGGATATACTTTGAGAATTCTTTGTCGAGTTTATTAACATCATCTAATTCCTCGAAAGGACGAATATCATGATGAATAAATAGTTTTTTGTTCTGTATAAGCCCTTCTGTATGTATAGTATCATTCATATATTTATCTTCATCATGGCGAGCTTTCCGATAGCCCATAAGCAGCTTTTCAACATTCCAACGATTATGCTCGACTATGGCCATTTCTTTTATTTCATAGTCGGAAAGAGCTTGTGTGTCTTTCTTCCTATCATCAGGTTCTATTCCCCTTATAGCTCTTAATGTGGCTAATTTGGTTCTGATGGCGTATGAACTATATAGATTTGACCATTTATGAGACACAATAAGATCCTTCCATAATCTATCTGATTCTGCTCTTACTACATGAGGATCAATAGCCTCTAATACTTTTAAATCCTGGAAGGAATATGTTTTGTAATCAGCTGTCGCATATAAATAGTTTATGAGTTTTGCTCGATTGAGGGATTTATTATCGGCACTATAAGCGGTTTCATTCATTCCAAACGGATAAATGTGAGCATACTTTGAAGTTCGTGTTTCGACCTTCTCTTCGCCATCTGTTATTATGGTATAGGGTAATTGAATGTTGTCCGCTCTTCTAAGATTTGTTACAAAATTGTCAGAACGATCCTGGCGTATAAAAATATTAATGCCTTGATTGTATACCTCATCAGGCATATTCATGCCCATCGCAAAATTTTTGCGTTGGTCTGAAGTTGCAAGGAATATTGACAGATATTGTTCGCTCTTTGCATTTGCCCATTTCCTGATTTCGTTCTGAACCTTGCTTGAGAATAAATCTCCCTTAATAAATTCGAACTCAACATCGAGGAAATCTCCATTTCCTTCATTAAAAACAGTAGGAGGTATGATTGTACTTTTTTCGACTTGGGATTCTTCTGATAAATCTTGATAGATGTATGACTGAACCTCAAAGAAATGCCTATTTCTGGCTATAAATTCATCTTTTTCCTTGTCTGCATTCAGATCGATAAAAGTGATTCGTGTCTTAAGTTTCTTATTCTTATTGAAATTAGGGAAATGGAGGATGTGAGCAGCCTCCATTGCAAATGCAACAGCAAAGTTTGTTGTACCAATAAATACAAGATGCACATATTTGGGATCATCAGGAACAATACCATCTCCATAAACAGAAGGATATTCAATTCTTCTATTAGGAATATTTGCATCCATGTAGTATTGTTTTACAAAAACCTGCTTAGCCCACCCCATAAAGAAGTTATATGGAATAAACTCAATGCCAAGTTTATTAACGTCACTAAAAATCTCGGAGGTTTTAAAGGCTGCGTATGTATCTAGGTCTTTGAACACACATGTTATCTTGTGTGGTCTTTGAGTTAATCCATTGCTGCTCAAATAGTGGCAAATACAATCCATGCATTCCACATTAATTGCATCATGAGCAGGTTGAGAATGATAGCCCACAACATAAATCTCTTCAGCAGATTCCAAGTGGATATCATGATATGATTCCTCAGTTGTTCGATGGCCATAATTGATGATGATTTTATCCATCAACTCTCTATTGAACGATTTGCTCAGTTTTTCTCTGATAAATTCTGCTCCCATAGATGATAAGATGAGGATATATGTATTTGGGGCTTTTTTAAAGATATGTCGTATGAATGAGGGGACCATTTCGTCATATCCCATGATGATAAAATGACCAGATTTTAAATAATGAATGTGTCCATTGCGATAGTTCTCAACTCTTCGTTCAATCATATTTGTCATCACGGAGATTATCATCCCAGTAAAAATGATGGTACCCGCTAGATATATTAAACATGCAATAAATACCGTTCCTGCGCCCAAGTTATCACTTGAATAGATATTATTAAAGGCATTTCCATCAATAAGCAGATAGAGAGGAAATGTCCATTTGCTAATATGATTATTCTCACAATATGCTTGCCAATCATTCCCAGACGCATTTAGCAATAGGAATGAAATTAGGAATATTACACATAGTATTAATACAAGAATAACCACCTGCCTCAGTAAATCCTGCGACAAAATCCTATCGAATCTTAACAATGTGCCCTTAAGTTTTGTATTCATAGATCTTTTTGTCCATTTTGAATATGTATCTTAGTCAACAAGTTGAATATTCCTTAAAGTAATAGCACTTCCATCTTTTTTGTGGAGTATTGCGATGATAATGCCCCCCTTCTGAAATCTACCTTTGATTCTTTCACCAGGTAACACTACTGTCCCGTTAAAGTGGACTAATCGCTCTTTGAAATAATTGAAATTC
>R26__coassemble_30_pt1 | contig 89544 bp, 64 predicted proteins | sample R26__metabat2_high_PE_018 | metagenome-assembled genome bin R26
TCATAAATCTACCCTTAATCGTGTATTGGATGATAGTTGCGGATTTTAGGATAATCAACGTATTGCTAATGGTTCAACCCAAGCAGATGCAGCAAGTTATGCCTCAAAGAACATTATCCCTACACGTCTTTACATGAACATCTTTAATAAGGCCGACGATGCATTGTTTACCAGTGATGGAAAACTTGTTAGTGACGCCCAGATTAAAGGAACCTATGGTGAAGATCTTGATTGGTATGATCAGGCTGTACGTAGTGGTCATCGTCAGGAATATAATGTTAACATAAATGGAGCAAGCGAGAAGGCTGACTATATGTTTTCTCTGGGCTATCTTGATGAGAATGGATATCTGAAAGATTCTGGGTTTAGCCGTATTTCTGGTCGTGTAGCAGTAAACGTTCAGCCTAAGAAATGGATTAAGATGGGCTTTAACCTTAATGCTACTCATCAGAACTATGAGAATACAAATGGTGATGGCACTTCTAACTATACCAACGTGTTTATGTATGCTCGTGGTATTTCGCCTATCTATCCAGTGCATCTGCATGATCCATTGACTGGTGAGTATATACTGGATAACTTGGGTAACAAACAATACGATGGGGGGTCATATGTTGATGCTGACGGTAACGAGATTTTGACACGTAACCAGTATAAGGATCGCCACGTGATGTGGGAGAACGAACTGAACAGCGACAAGACTGTGCGTAACACAATTAATGGTATAGCATATGCAGACATCTATCTGCCATATAACTTCACTTTTACTCTGAAGGGTAATCTGAATCTCCGTAACAGTAATGAGTTTGATTACGGAAATGCAACCATTGGCGATAGTAAGGGTAATCATGGACGTGCCGGTCGTGACGATTATCGTTACAAGAGCTATACATTCCAGCAACAGTTGCATTGGAGTCATGAGTATGGTATACATTCAGTAGATGCGTTGATTGGTCATGAAAACTATTCATGGTCACGAAACTATATGTATGGCCGTAAGGCTAACGAAGTATTTGCAGGTAATGCATTCCTGAGGAATTTTACAGAAATTACCAGTTTCTATGATTATAATGATAATTATCGCACAGAGTCTTACCTTGGTCGTGCACGTTATGGCTACGACAATCGCTACAACGTAGAGGTTAGCTTCCGTCGCGACGGTTCTTCACGCTTCGCCAAGGATGCCCGTTGGGGTAACTTCTGGAGCGTTGGTGGTAACTGGGTTATTTCTAACGAGAGATTTATGAAGAAGTACGATTGGGTGAACTACCTGAAACTTCGTGCTGACTATGGTGAGGTAGGTAACGATGCCGGTGCTGGTTATTATGGCTATATGGCTCTGTATGATGCTACACAGAATGCCAACAAGGGAGCTTACTGGATAAGCAATCTGCCCAACTTTGATCTGAAGTGGGAAACAGGTCAGTCATGGGGTGTTGGTGTCGATGCTCGTTTGTTCAATCGCTGGAACCTTACTGTTGAGTATTTCGATAAGCGTAATAAGGATCTTCTGTTTGATGTATACAACCCGTTGTCTGCTGGTGCTACCAGCACTACCGCAGCTGAGTCTACAGTAACAAGGAACTTGGGTGTTATCAGTAATCGTGGTGTGGAGATTTCTACAGATGTGGATGTGTTCAAGAACCGTGATTGGAAAGTTAACGTAGGTGCAAACGTCACTTTCTTAAAGAACAAGATCATTAAGCTGCCTGAGCAGAATAAGGATGGTATCATCGATGGTACAAAGAAGATTGTAGAGGGTAAAGACCGTTATCAGTTCTTTATCTATACCTTTGAAGGTATCAATACAGCAAATGGTTATTCACTCTACAAGTTCGATGACGAGAAGTACTATTTCGAGGTTGACGGTGTTACTTATGGTAACAAAGAAGATTCAGAAGGTGTTGCAAATACAAAGATTACAGGCGATAACCTCTCAGCTGTTACCGTTATCAATGGCGTTCCTTATTCTTATACTACTTCTTATGCTAAGAAGGAGTTCCATGGTTCAGCAATCCCAACAGCCTATGGCAGCTTTAACTTTAATGTAAGCTGGAAGGGACTTTCATTGGCAACGTTGTTCACTTATCAACTTGGTGGTAAAGTCCTTGATTATAACTATCAGGACCTTGTATCAGCAGGATCTACTGCTCCATCAGCTTATCATAAGGACGTACTGAACAGCTGGACATGGAGTCAGGCTACCACTGAAGATGCCATCGATCCTAACGGTACGCCAATTTTCTGTGGTGACCCTGTACTTGGTGAGAAACTTTCTGCAAGCCTGAATGCAAACTCACAGAGATTCCTTCATAGTGCAAGCTATCTGATTCTGAAGAATATCAATCTCAGTTATCAACTGCCGAAGAGTATCGTTCGTAAGGCTGATCTTGAAGACGTCGTTCTGACCATTACTTGCGAGAATTTGTTCACAAAGACCTCTCTGAAGGGTATGAACCCACAACAGGGATACACAGGATTACAGTATAACTATCTTGTAACCCCACGTGTATTCTCTGTAGGTTTGAATGTTAAGCTCTAATATAAGAATTTAATAAAGGATATCATTATGAAGAAATATATTTATTTGTTAAGCATTGCTGCACTTGGCTTTACTGCCTGTGAAAGCGATTATCTGGATACTGCGCCAGAGGCCTCGACAGCTACTGCCACGATTGTAGAGAGTACCGATAACGTTGAATTGTCAATTATGGGTATTTGCCGTGCTATGTCTCAGCAGTATATGAAAGTCCAGGGCTGCAATGGCGAGGGAACTATCAAGAACTGGTTTGGAAGCTATCCTGGAGGTGATACACAAAAGAGTAACCTGACGGGATGGTCGAGTGTAATCAATGGTACATTCCATCTTACCCGTACTAATACATATCTTACTTATCCGTGGTTCTATTATTATAAGTTGATTAGCAATGCTAATGGCGTAATCTGTAATATTGATAATGCTACGGGAAATGAGACTGATAAGGCATTTTTGAAGGCACAGGCGCTTACTTTCCGTGCTTACTCATTCTTCCGCCTTGCAGAGCTTTATACACTTCGTTGGTCTGACAAAAAAGGTGATACTCCAGGAATCGTTTTGCGCCTAGATGAGTCTACTGGCGACCAGGCTCTGGCTACCCAGGCTGAAACATATCAGCAGATTTATTCTGATCTGGACGAGGCAATTACTCTTTTCAAACAGAGTGGACGTGATCGCGGTTCAGATGAGTTCTATAAGCCAAATCTGAACGTTGCATATGCTGTATATGCAAAGGCTGCACTTACTCGTGAGGATTGGCAGAATGCTGCAACTTATGCTAAGTTGGCGCGCGAGGGCTATTCTATCATGACAAGTAATCAGTATCACGATGGATTCTATACTCCAAACAGCGAGTGGATATGGGGTGTTTACGATGCTACAGACCAGACACTCTATTATTATAGTTTCTTGGCTTATATTGCATCAAACTCCAATGCCGGTATTTGTCGTAGCTATCCTTTTGCCATCAGTAAGGAGCTCATAGACCAGATTCCAGAGACTGATTCGCGCCGCGACCTATATCTTGTTCCTACGGCAGAAGAGTGGGTTGCAGGAAATGCACTCGACAAGGATGGTGTAGAGCCCGCATCTAATAGCAAGAGTTCTATCTACAAGCGTGGTAAGGCCGACTATGCTGATCGTTTGTATTCTACTTCTACGATCTTCCCATATATGCAATTTAAGTTCCTTTGCGAGAATACTCCAGGAGTAGGTTCTTTCACTCTCTTCAGATGTGCAGAAATGTATTATATTGAAGCTGAGGCAGATTGCCATCTAGGTAAGGATTCCGAAGCTCAGCAGTTGATTTACGATGCAAATAAGGGCTATGATCCTGAACTAACCAAGAGTACTAAGACTGGAGCTGACCTATTAGCTGAGGTTAAACTTTATCGTCGATTCGACCTTTGGGGCGAAGGCTATGATTGGTTCGACCATAAGCGTTGGGGTGAGCCAATGATACGTAAGAGTGTTGCAGAAGGCGGTAGTTGGAATACAACGTTTGCTAAGACTTTCAATCCTTCAGATGCAAACGATTGGACACTTGTAATCCCTCAGAAAGAAATCGACTATAATAAGTTGGTTAAGTAAAATACCTCTATTATCTTTCAATCAGGGGCCAGAGAATTTTCTCTGGCTCCTTCCTTCTTCTATATGTTTTGCATGTTTTTGCATTTTATTTGGCTGATATAAAATATCTAAGAAAGCTTCACTAACCTTCACTGTCTGTCGCGAGTTATCTTTTTAAAACAAATTTCAAAAGCCGACATTTAGTCGGAAGGTCGGTTGACTAATAGTCAGCACGTTGGTTGACTATATGTCGAACGGTTGGTTGACTTAAGTCGGCCACAATTTTGAACGTCTCTTTCTATCGGTTTGAACGTCACATTCCATGGGTTTCAACGGCAGTTTCCATCGCTTTACCAGTCCCCTTTGACGGTCAACGACGGCAATAGGTTACGGTCTGGCCTATCTTACGGCCCACGAGATAGGCATTTGGCTGAGTGCAGAGCCTATCCAGCCACTTCTGTGCCATATATTTCGTCAATCCGAAACAGCCTTGCATCACGGTGCGGGTGATATAGTCGTGGGTCTTAAAATACTCGTCGAGTCCGGCCTTTATTTGTTCTTCGGTATAGGAGGCGGAGTGCCCCACGATGCCTCGGCCCGTAGCATTGACGAAATGATAACCGTGTTTGTTAAGCAGTTTCAGGAAGTCTTTGTCGGGTGTAAAGCCGATAGAATCAATGGCGATGTCGTTGCCGGTAATCTTTGTCGGGTCAGTGAAGTGCGGCTTCAACTCCTCCCCTTGCTCGTCGTAACGTTTCCGGAAGCCGAGCTTCAGGTAGAAAGTGCCCATGCCCTTTATGTGTAGGCGGTGGTTATCGGTCAGCGTCTCCACGATGAGTTGCTGCAGCAGGGTGAGGGCAGAGTTCATGATCTCTGGCCGTATGAGGTTGTGCTCCAATTGTTTCAGCAAGTATTCCTTGCCAACAGTACCGTTGGTTTCGTGACGCACCTGATAGGTCTCGTTGCCTTCGGCATCCTTAAGCGGGTTGCGGTGTACGCTAAATTTGATATTGTGTCCCATAATCTTATCATTAAGAGTTGAAAAATTTTATCGGTGCAAAGGTACTACTTTTTTCTGACACGACAAAATAAACACGCCAAAAACTTTATGTAAAACGATATTATGTAGTTTGGCTGATGGCGCAAGCGACAGCGTATGCGGTGGTCCAGGCGGCTTGGAAATTAAAGCCGCCGGTAATACCATCGATATCGAGGACCTCTCCCGCGAAATAAACGTGGGGGAGGTCTTTGCTTTCAAGGGTATTGGGGTCGATAGCGGCGAGGTCGATACCACCACAAGTGACGAACTCGTCCTTAAAGGCGGCACGGCCGGCTATCTGGTAGTTGTCGTTGCAGAGGGTATTCACCAGGCGATTCAACTCCTTTTGATTGAGATTCTGCCATCGATTCTGTGCTCGCTCGCCCAAGGCCTTGTCGATGAGGTAGCTCCACAAGCGACTGGGCAGATCGAATGGACGAACTTTTGAAACTTTCTGCATGGCGTTTTGAGCTTGTAGCTTGATGATTTCTGTTTTGGCAGCCTCTTGATGGTCCACTTTTCCACTGATCCAGTTGATGGCTAGGGGCATCTGGTAGTTATGATCATGGAGCTCACGCGCTGCATAGCTGGAGAGTTTCAGGATGGCTGGTCCACTCATACCCCAGTGGGTAATGAGCAAAGGACCTGTGGCTCGGAAATTGGTGCCTGGGATATAGGCTGTGGCACCTTCTACCACTGTGCCCATCAAGGCGCGCAAGGCTGGGTCTTCGATGGAGAAGGTGAAGAGGGAGGGGACTGGTGAATTCAGAGGTGAGAGGTGAAAGGCTACGGGTAGGCGAGCTTTGCTCGGGAATGGGGCTAGAGGTGAGAGATTACCTTGCATGCCGCCTGTGGTAATCACGACTCTATCGAATTCGCTTAACTCTTCGAGGGATTCAATTTTGGATTGTGTGCGAACTTCGATATGGTGTCTGCGGGCTTCGGCCAGGAAGAGGTTGATGATGGTGTGGGAATCCTGCGAGGCGGGGAACACACAATCATCATCCTGTGTCACCAATCGCACGCCATGACGCTCAAACCACTCGTAGGCATCGCGATAGTCGAAGGTCTTGAAGAGTCGTTTCAGCAAACGATGGCCACGAGGGTACACCTGCGAGAGATCGCTCACAGAGGCGAAGCTGTTGGTACAGTTGCAGCGTCCACCGCCCGATACTTCCACCTTGGCGAGTACCTTCTTCGATTTCTCGAAAATGGTCACTTCGCAAGCAGGGTTCATTTCCTTCAGGTTAATGGCGCAGAAAAACCCAGCAGCACCTCCGCCAACAATCGCAATTTTCATTTCCTTCATTCCTTCAACACAGAGACACAAAGATACAGAGTCCTTTTTTAATCTCTTTACACAAAATCTCTGTACCTCTGTATCTCTGTGTTTGATTTACCTTTCAATGAGTATTCGTGCATCTACTGCTACGACGTTATTCTCGTCGGCCAGGAGTGGGTTGATATCCATCTCCTTGATCTCTGTGGCAAAACGGAGTAGGGTAGAGAGTCGCACGATGATCTCAGCATATTTCTGTTCGTTGATGCCCTTCTGTCCACGCGTACCTTTTAATATCTTATAGCCACGCAATGAGTGGATCATCGAATAAGCCTCGCCATAAGAAAGCGGTGCCAAACCACTGGATACATCCTTCAACACCTCTACGAAGATGCCACCCAGACCACAGAGTACCACGTGACCAAACCTGGTCTCGTACTTGGCGCCTATGAAAAGTTCCGTACCTTTCAGCATCTTCTGGACCATTACACTCGTGGCATCCTGAATCTGCATCATGCGGTCGAACTCCAGGGCTAAGTGCTCTGGGGTGCGAATGTTCAGAGCCACACCACCCACGTCGCTCTTATGAACAGGTCCTACTACCTTGGCCACCACAGGGAATCCCACTTTTTCCGCAAAGGCAATGAGCTCCTCCTTCGAGGTGCTAACCATCTCAGGCACGAGGGGGATGCCAGCGCATGAGAGCAACTCGCGCACAGCATCAGGAGCCAGATAGCCACTTTCGATGCCCTCGAACTTCAAACGGCGCGTTTCGCGATAGATGATATCGCGAATCCTGGGAACATCCACACCATAGAGCTCCAGCTCAGGCGAGGCAGGCTCTGGGGTACGGATGATCTGACTCACGGTGGTGGCCAGCGTCACCTCGTCGCTGAAGTTCACGTGCCCCTTCTTCAGGAACTCCTCTACCTCAGGACCTGCGGTATGCAGACTGGGCAGGATGGGGAAGATGGGTTTCTTACACTCCTTGATTTTCTTATCCAGCACATCGTAAGCCTCGTAAAGTTGGGTGAGTCCAGGCGTGCCATAGATCACGGCAATCACGTCGATGTTATCAAATTTGTTTTCGCAATAATCAATCACAGTGCCCAACTGCTCCGCTGTACCTGTGGCCAGGAAGTCGATGGGGTTAGCCACTGACGAGCCTGCGAAGAGCTTCGTCTTCAACTCCTCCGCATCTGGACCTTCAATCTTGGGCACAGCCAGTCCGCCCTTCGAGAGGGCATCCGTCAGCATCACTCCAGGTCCACCCGCATGTGTCACGATGGCAAAGTTGATGGGGCGATCTTCCATGTTCTTGGGCTTCTCGCAATTGGCTGTCACCATGAAGATACAACCAGCCGTGGTGAGTTCCTCGCGTGAGTAACAGCGCACGATACCTGCCTTACGGAACAGAGCCTCCACAGCAGAATCAGAGGAAGCGATGGCGCCTGTATGACTCGAAGCAGCACGGCTTCCACTCTCGCTTGAACCAGCCTTGATGGCGGCAATGCTACAGCCCTTACGTATTAGACTGCTGGCATGGAACAATAGTTTATCAGGGTTGGAGATATTCTCAATATAAAGAAGTTTTACCTTTGAATCCGTCTCAGGATTGAAGTTCTCGTCCATATATTGCAGCACATCTTCGATACCTATCTGCTTGCCGTTTCCGATGCTCCACACGCTGTTGAACTGCAGACCCTTGATGACAGCACTCTCGAGGATGAATACGGCTGTGGCACCAGAGCCTGAGATGAAATCACACCCCTGCGGATTCAGGTTGGGGATGGGGAGCGTGAAGACACTATGATGGTTGCGTGTCAGGAGTCCTATGCAGTTGGGTCCTATCAGTGCAGCCCCGTATTTCTCGCAGGTATCGAGTATCCGTTGCTCCAGTGCAGCACCCTCCTTCGTCTCCTCACCAAAACCAGCTGAGATGATGACAAAAGCCCTTACACCCTTCTCTGCGCAGAGATAGTCCACGTAGTCAGGACAGAACTTCGCTGCCACCACGAGCACAGCCAGATCTGTTTGGGGGATGTCCTTCACATCCTTGAACACCTTGATTCCCTGCACTTCGTCTTCTTTGGGGTTTACGATGTGCAGAGAACCACCGAAACCACCATTCAAAATATTTCGTACAATAGAGCCACCAGGCTTATGTACGTTGTTGGAGCCGCCAATCACGACGATACTCCCCGGATTCAATAGTTGTTGGTTAATCATAGGTGCAAAGATACGAATAAGCGAGTAAACTACAAAATAAATCGCGATTTATTTTTAGTTTCGAGGTGCAGCTTATCTTCGGCGAAGCCAAAGATACGATTAAGTGAGCAAAAAACCAAATAATAATATAATTAATCCTAATTATAAAAGGTAATTCAATTATTTTTTCTACCTTTGCCAGAGAAATCCATTAAAATGGTGTAAAAATGAAGAAAAGTATCTTCCTGTTTATTGCAATAATGATGCCCATGTTTATATTCGGACAATCGTATAAGGCTCTCTGGAGTCAGGTAATGGCGGCAGAAGATAAGGACCTGCCACAGACGGAATATAAGGTTCTGCAGAAGATCGTGAAGAAGGCCACCAACGAGAAGGCCTACGGACACTTGCTGAAGGCTGAACTCCAGGCTGCTCAGGTGATGGCTGAGATAGCCCCTGACTCATTGAAACCTACGATGGACGGACTGAAACAGCATGCCCTCAGCACCAACGACGATGTCTTACGACTCATTTGGCAGACAGTGCTTTATCGCGTGTCGAGTCGTAATCCCGATCTTGAGCTCAAGGTGGATCGCCCCCAACTCACGGATGATCTCTGCATCAAACTCGCTCGTATCAAGGACGAGGCTTACGATCCTGTGGTTATCAAGGGCGCGGATGCTGGCATCTTTAATCATGACCTCCTTCACGTGGTGGGCTATGAGCTCGACGACTATCGCCTGCTCCATGAGTATTATAAGCGTGTGGGCAATCGTCGCGCAGCCTGTATCACCGCCTCTGAGGTGTATAGCTATGCCTCCGTCGAGGAGCTCGACTCGCTCATAGCTGAGTATCAGGATCTGCCTGAGTCTGGCGAGTTGGCCATCCGTCGCTATCAGCGCATCAAATATAATAAGGAGGTGCCCATGGGCGATAAGCTGGCTTATCTACAGGAAGCCCAGAAGCGCTGGAAAGGTTGGAAACGTATTAGTGTGCTTACGAATGCTGAACACGATATGACCAATCCCCAGTTCCGCCTGCACTTCGAGCGTAAGGTGGCCCAGCCACAACAGTCGCAGGAGGTGAAGCTGGAGCAGCTGCGCAACCTTAAGTCGCTCACCATGAAGGTGTATCGTGTCAATGCCAAGGGTGATATCGATGTTGCACCATCCTATGACGAGGGCTATAAGAAAATCAAGCCCCTTTTGGGCGATGTAGTATTGCTGGAGGATCGTCAATATGAGGGTCATGCGCCTTATGAACTCTTCGAAGATAGTTTTGCGCTCAAGGGTCTGCCCGTAGGCGTATATATGGTGGAATTTAAGACCAATCCCTCTACTGAGGTAGAGCGTTCGCTTTACTTCGTCACTGATGTGTATACCATCGCTGAGCCCCAGCCTCAGGACGAATCCATCCGCTATGTGGTGGTCAGTGCCTCTACAGGTCAGCCCATTGCTGGTGCCAAGCTGCATATCAAGGAGAAGGTGGCTTACAACAAGTGGGAAGAGCACGATGCTGTGACTGATGGCAAGGGCGAATATTTCTTCAAGGCCAAGGATGCCGACCATCGTATGGAAGCCTTTGCCTATACGGAGGCTGATACTGCCTGTCCACCCCTCGAAGGCACCTTCCGCTATAGCTATTATGGCGATCAACTTCAGGTGCAGAAGGCCTGTATCTTTACCGATCGTGCCATTTATCGACCAGGTCAGACGGTTCATGCTTCCGTCATCCTGTATAATGTCATCAAAGGTTGGCGCCACAGCGTTCGTGCTGAGGCCCCTGTGACGCTCTCCCTCCGCGATGCCAACTATAAGGTTATCGCTGAGCAGCGTCTCACTACGGATCAATACGGAACAGCGACAGCTGATTTCACCCTGCCCAATTCAGGACTCACGGGAAGATTCACCCTCCGTGCAGACAACCAGAGCTACTCGTTCCGTGTAGAGGAATACAAGCGCCCCACGTTCCATGTAGACTTTCCTGAAGTGAAGGAAACTTATCAGGCTGGCGACACCCTCACTGTGAAGGGTAAGGCCTTGACGTATGCCGGTGTGCCTGTGCAAGGTGCCAAGGTAAAATATAAGGTATCGCGTCGTACTGCTTTTTGGTGGTGGAGTTATAGTCGCTATTGGGATGCTGCTGCCCTGAACTATCGTAGCGAGGGCGATGAGATTTTGAGCGATGAGGTTGAGACTAACGACGATGGCACCTTTGATGTCCGGATGCCACTCGAACTGCCAGAGACCAGCTATCCCATGTTCTACCACTTTGTGGTCACAGCCGATGTGACAGACAGTGCTGGTGAGACTCATCATGGCGAAATGTCGTTGCCTCTGGGCAATCGCAAACAGGCTCTGAGCATTTCCCTGCCAGAAAAGATCCTTCTTGAGGATAACCCCAAGGTGACCTTCCATTTGCTCAATGCTGCAGGCAACGACCTCACTGCCGAAGTGAAATACAGAATAGATGGTGGGAAATGGATTACTGCTAAGACTGCCACAGAGATATCTCTAACCTCTCGCTCGGCTTCGCCGCTTGGCTCGTCCAAGAACCTCATTCCCGAGCAAAGCTCGCCTACCCGTAGCCTTTCACCCCTCACCTCTAAATTGAAGAGTGGCAAGCACACCCTTGAAGCGACCTGCGAGGGAGATTCTATCTCCCGCGACTTCGTTCTCTTCTCCCTCGACGACGAGAAGCCTGCTACAGAAACTGACGACTGGTTCTATCAGTCCGCTAATCAGTTCCCCAACGATGGTACGCCTGTCACTGTTCAGGTAGGCTCTTCTGCCAAGGATATGCACATTGTTTATAGCATCTTCTCAGGCAAGACACTCATCGAACAGGGGGCTTACGATAAGAGCAACGCCCTCGTCAACCTCAAACTGAAATACAAGGAGGAATACGAGAACGGCCTCCTGCTCACCTTTGCCTGGGTGAAGAACGGACGTTGCTATACCCACTCAGCCACCATCCGTCGCCCCTTGCCTGATAAGAAGTTGCGCATGGAGTGGACCACCTTCCGCAATCGATTGACACCTGGTCAGCAGGAGGAGTGGACGCTTACCATCAAGGATGCAGACGGCAAGCCCGTCGATGCTCAGCTGATGGCGACACTTTATGATCAGAGTCTTGATCAGTTGCAGAAGCATTCATGGAGTCTGGTGCCTCCTATGTCAGTGGCTCTGCCTAATAGTGCGTGGAGTTTCAATGCCATCCGCAGTGTGGGAGCCAGTGGCTATTTCCCCTGGCGCAACGAGCCTGTCGATGGTCTGGAGTTCAGTCGTTTCGACGATGGCATCTTCCCCAACTTCTGGAATGGTCATTTCCGTCGCTTCTCGCGTGGTGCTGTGATGGGTGCCAAGTACGATATGCTCGAGAGTGGTGCCATGCTGGCTGACGAGGCACCTATGATGGCGCAGTCTGTAGCTCGCGAGAGCAACGATGTTGAAGTGATGGGTTATGCTGTGAAGGCTGCCCCTGAGTCAGAAGCAGCTGGAGCAGAGGCTCCTGAGGAAGAAACCCAGCAGGAGCAAGTGCAGATGCGCGAGAACCTCAACGAAACGGCTTTCTTCTATCCCCAGCTTGTGACGAATGAGGATGGTTCCGTGGCTATGAAGTTCACACTCCCTGAGAGTCTTACTACGTGGCGCTTTATGGGTATCGCCCATACCAAGGATATGCACTATGGCTCGCTCCAAGGCGAGGCTGTAGCCCAGAAGGATGTGATGATTCAGCCCAACATGCCCCGCTTCCTCCGCGAGGGCGATGAGGCCACCATCTCCGCCCGTATCTTTAATATGGTTGATAAGCCCCTCAAGGGTAAGGCCACGTTAAAATTCCTCAATCCCGAAACCAATAAGATGCTTCTGGAACAAACCCAGGAAGTAGAGCTGAATGCTGGAGGCACCACTCCTGTGACGTTCTCTCTTAATTCTAAATTCTCAAATCTAAATTTGAACCTGCTCATCTGCCAAATGGCAGTGAGTGCCAACGGCTACACCGACGGTGAACAGCACTACCTACCCATTCTCCCCTCTACGGAGCGTGTTACAGTGTCTGTGCCCATCACCCAGCATCAGCCTGGTGAGGCCAAGGTCGATCTGGCTGCCCTCATCCCAGCAGATGCAACGAATGGCAAGTTCACACTCGAATATACCAACCATCCCGCTTGGCTGATGATTCAGGCCCTGCCTGCGTTAGGTCACCCCGCTGACGATAATGCTATCTCACAAGCCGCCTCTTATTACGCCAATGCCCTGGGTCAATACATCATCTCCCAGAACCCACAAGCCAAAACGGCTTTCGCCCTCTGGAAGAATGATACCTCTCACCTCTCACCTCTCACCTCTCACCTCTCTCAAAATGAGGATTTGAAAAATCTCGTTTTGAGCGAGACCCCTTGGGTCCTTGATGCAGAGCGTGAGACTGAGCAGCGCCAGCGCCTCGCAGATTTCTTCGACGAGAACCTGATGCAGAATCGACTCAGTTCCGCCATTGAGAAACTCGAGAAGCTCCAACTGAGTGATGGTGCCTGGACCTGGTGGAAAGATATGCCAGGCTCGTTTTATATGACGGTTGCCGTGTCAGAGATGCTGGTACGTCTCAATGCCATGGCAGGTACACAGAGCGACACCCAGCAGATGCTCAATGCCGCCTTCAAGTTCATGGGGCGCGAGGTGGTTGATGAGGTGAATGAGTTGAAGAAACTAGCGCGCAAGGGTCATAAGGTGTCCTTCCTCAGCTTTAAGTGTTTGCAGTGGCTCTATCTCGCCACCCTCGATGGTCGTGAGCTCCCTGCTGATGTGGTAGAGGCCAACAACTACCTCCTAAAGCTCCTCAAGAAGGACATCAAGAGTCAGAGCATCTATGAGAAAGCCCTCACAGCCGTCATCCTCTCCAAGAGCGATCCTAAGCGCGCCCTCGAGTACGCCCAGTCGCTCAAGGAATATACCGTTTATCGTGAAGAGATGGGACGTTATTACGACACCCCACGTGCAGGCTATTCTTGGTACGATTATAAGATTCCCACGCAGACAGTGGCCATCGAGGCCCTGCAGCGCCTCACTCCCGATGATCGTCAGACCATCGAAGAGATGCAGCGTTGGCTCCTCATGAGCAAGCGCACCCAATCCTGGGATACACCGATTAATAGTGTGAACGCTGTTTATGCGTTCTTAGGGAGTCAGAGAAATAGGGAGACAGGTAGTCAGGGCAATGGTCTGAGGCTGGATGCTGAGAACGCCACTATGAAGATCGACGACAAGGTGCTCGATCTCCCGAAGGCTACAGCTGCCATCGGTTACGTGAAGACCAACGTACCAGTCGAGAGCAAAGAACTCACCATCGAGAAGACCTCTGAGGGTACCTCTTGGGGTGCTGTCTATGCCCAGTTCTTCCAGCCTACGAAGTCTATCGCAGAATCTGGCTCTGGTCTGAAGATCACTCGCGAGATTCTCACAGCCGAAGGAAATCTCTCACCTCTCACCCCTCACCCCTCACCTCTAAAAATCGGTGATCGCGTTCGCATTCGCATCACCATCACAGCCGATCGCGACTACGACTTTGTTCAGGTGATTGAGAAACGAGCCGCTTGCATGGAACCCATCCACCAACTCAGTGGTTGGCATCAGGGCTCATATTGCACCCCACGCGATTGCAGCACGAACTATTACTTCGATTGCCTTTCGAAGGGCAAGCATGTGATAGAGAACGAATACTATATCGATCGCGCTGGAACCTACGAGACAGGTACCTGCACCGTGGAGTGCGCCTACGCCCCTGAGTTCAGAGCAACGTCATCTTCGATGACAATAATAATAAAAGAATAAAATAATAAAAAATATATGAAGAAAAAGTTTTTGATTCTACCATTGCTTTTTGCCCCTTGCTTCTTGCCCCTCAAGGTAAGCGCGCAGCGTTTAACCATCGAGAAAACCACAGTAGAGTGTGGTCGTACAGGCTACGAGCAACCCATTACAGCTACGTTCGACCTCCGCAATAAAGGCCGTAAGAAACTCGTTATTGAGAGCGTGAAACCTGATTGTGGTTGTACAGCTGTGGAGTATCCCAAGGAAGTGGGCTCAGGCGCTAAGTTCCAAATCAAGATGACCTACGATGCTCGTCAGCTGGGCCATTTCCATAAGATGGCAGCTATTAAGAGCAATGGTTCCAAAGATATCGTCTACCTGACTATGAAGGGTATCGTCATCCCAGAGATGGTGGATTACACGGGCGAGTATCCCATCGCTATGGGCGACTTGTTGCTCGACATGAACGAGCTCTTCTTCGATGATGTGAACAAGGGCGACGAGCCTGTACAGGAGATCCACATCTTTAATAATGGCACCATACCCATGCAGCCTCGTATGTTGCATCTGCCACCATACCTCTCAGCCACAGTCACGCCTGAGACACTGGCCCCCTCACGAGGCGCCACCATTGCTGTGACCCTCCATTCCGATAAGTTGCGCGACTATGGTCTCACCCAGACCTCCGTTTATATGGGTAAACAGTTGGGCGAGAAGGTAAGTCCTGATAACGAGGTGCCTGTATCTGCGATCCTCTTGCCTGATCTAAAGTCGTTTGCTACCACCAATAAAGATCTGGCTCCTCGACTGGGTATCTCCGCTACAGAGGTCGACTTTACCGACTTTGGAGGAAAGTCGAAGAAGACTGCCGATATCGTGTTCACCAATAATGGTCAGACCACCCTCACGTTCTCGTCGATGCAGATGTCATCAGGAGGTATGAAGGTTACCCTTGGCAAGCGCGATCTCGAGCCAGGACAGAGTACTACGCTCAAGATTACGGGCTTTGCATCCGATCTTGCGAAGATTCGCAAGCGTCCTCGCATCCTCCTCATCACCAACGATCCCGACCATGCCAAAGTGGTTATTAACATCAAGGTTAGCAATTTTAGAGCGAAAGAATAATGGAGCACCCAGAGAATAGTCAAGAATATGCAGGCTTGCAGGTGAACAGCGGTGTGGAGCAGCCTCCCATTGTCAACCCCTACCTGAAGCGCAATCGTCGTCGCGAACTCACGGCCGCCGAAATGGTCGAGGGCATCGTCAAGGGCGACGTCACCATCCTCTCTCAGGCCGTGACACTCATCGAGAGCGTCAACCCCGATCATCAGGCCAAGGCCCAGGAGGTCATCAATAAGTGTCTGCCCTATAGCGGCCACAGCATCCGCGTAGGCATCAGTGGTGTGCCAGGCGCAGGTAAGAGTACCTCTATCGACGAGTTTGGCGTTCACGTGCTCCGCGAAAAGGGAGGTCGTCTGGCTGTCCTCGCCATCGACCCCTCGAGTGAGCGCACCAAGGGTTCTATCTTGGGCGATAAGACACGCATGGAGAAGCTCGCGCAGCATCCCGACTCCTTCATACGCCCTAGTCCCTCAGCAGGCTCCTTAGGCGGTGTGGCGCGCAAAACGCGTGAGACCATCATCCTCTGCGAGGCAGCAGGTTTCGACAAGATTTTCGTTGAGACCGTTGGCGTGGGTCAGAGCGAGACCGCTTGCCATTCCATGGTCGACTTCTTCCTGCTCATTCAGGTGGCAGGAACGGGCGATGAGCTGCAGGGCATCAAGCGAGGCATCATGGAAATCTCGGATGGTATCGTCATCAACAAGTGTGATGGCGACAATGTGGACCGTTGTCAGATGGCAGCCACCAACTTCCGTAATGCTCTTCACTTCTTCCCCATGCCTGAGAGCGGTTGGTTGCCTAAGGTGTTGTGTTACAGTGGTTTCTATGGCACCGGCGTTAAGGAAATCTGGGATATGATCTACGAGTATATCGCCTTCGTGAAGGCCAATGGCTATTTCGACTATCGTCGCAATGAGCAGAGCAAATATTGGATGTACGAGAGCATCAACGAGCATCTGCGCCTGAACTTCTACAACAATCCGCTCATCAAGTCGCAGCTTGCTTCCGCCGAGTCCTCTGTCCTCGCCGGTCAAAAGACCTCCTTCATCGCCGCCCAGGACCTCCTGGATGAATATTTTAAATTATTAAAGAAATGATTCAAATCGAAATCGATAGCGGCAGTGGCTTCTGCTTCGGAGTAACCACCGCCATTAAGAAGGCCGAAGAAGAACTGGCCAAGGGAACCAAACTATACTGTCTGGGTGATATCGTCCACAACGGTATGGAGTGTGAACGTCTCAGTGAGATGGGACTCATCATCATCAACCATGATGACATGCGCCAGCTCCACAACGTCAAGGTGCTGCTCCGTGCCCATGGCGAGCCCCCCGAGACATACGCCCTCGCTCGTCAGAACAACATCGAGATCATCGATGCCACGTGTCCTGTAGTGTTGCAGTTGCAGAGGCGTATCAAGGAACAATATGACGAATCAGCAGATAAGCAGATTGTCATATTTGGTAAGAAAGGTCACGCCGAGGTGCTCGGCCTGGTAGGCCAAACTCAATCTACCGCCATCGTGATCGAGAGTTTCGACGAAGTGAAGAAGCTAGACTTCTCGCGCGACATCTACTTGTATTCGCAGACTACGAAGTCGCTCGATGAGTTCCATAAAATCATCGACTACATCCAGTCGCATATTTCCAAGGATGCTACTTTCAAGAGTTTCGATACTATCTGCCGAAACGTCGCCAATCGCATGCCCAACATCTCCCAGTTCGCCACGAAGCACGATCTCATCCTCTTCGTCTGCGGACGCAAGAGCTCCAACGGCAAGGTGCTCTACAACGAGTGCCTGCGCGTAAACCCCAACACCCACCTCGTTGAGGATCCCCACGAGATCCAAAAAGAGTGGCTCGAAGGTATAGAGACCGTTGGCATCTGTGGTGCAACCAGCACCCCCCGCTGGCTCATGGAGCAATGCCGCGACGCCATACAAGCTATGCAATAGCTAGTCCCTTATTATGGGCACTTGACGCAGCGGTAGGAGGGGTCGACGGACATGGGATCTGGATCGTCGCGATCGAGGCGGAAAATCTCGTTTCCATCGCGTTTGAACTCGCTGACAAGGCGGGTGCAGTTGCCCTGATCAGTGCTCCAGCCCCATCCCATGACGAAGCCCTGATCGCCAAAATAGTCGAGGGCACCACAGGCCTGGGTGAAGTACCTGGGGAAGCTTGAATCAAGCAGATTCTCGACCCTTTTAATACTAAGACTATTTGTATTGACATTTTCCACTTCAAGACGGACCGCCGAGGTAGTTCCTGTGGCGTTGCCATTGTTGAAGAGGGTTATATAGTGCTTGCCATCAATCTCGTGGTAGCGGACATAATGCTGACCTGAGAAAATAACGGTACTTTCTTCAGAATCCCTGACATCCCCTTTGAATTTACATTTAAAACTACCATCTTCATGATTGATGATAGCGATGGTACTCAGGGCGCGGAAAGAGACAAGCCAGTTACCATCGGGCAGTACATCGATGGAGTTGAAGTGCACATAGTCGTTGTCGTTGTCAAACTCAGGACTGCCCATCGTCTTCAACTCAGGATGCCTGCTGCTCCACCAATCGAATACTACCTTGCCGTTATCGACCTCCTGCAAATAGGCCACAGCGCGTGTGGTGCCATCGTGGAGCTCGCGCTTGATGTAAGAGGCGGAGGCTATCCAGTGGGTGGGCGAGAAGAAGTAGAAGCCGTGGTGTATTGGCAAGCCATATGGACATCCAAAGGGATACCATTGGGGAACTCTATGGACGCTACGCCATCAGTGACAGGTTTATCCCAGATGGAGATGGATTTGAAATCGGTGTAGTTGAGCACCTTGAACTCAATAGGGCCGAACTCAGCGCAGAGCGTGCGCAAGTTGAGGGTGTCGGTGGACTTCAGGTCGAACTGGTACTGCTCGCCCTGGACCTCGAGGTACATCATGGTAGGCTCGGGACCAACGGGCAGATCGAGGGCATGGTTGTTGCTGGACTCGCACGAGACGAGCAGCATGGTTAGGATAATCAGATAATAATAGGCTTTCATTGTAAAGGATGTTTAGAACTTGTAATCGATGCCGAGACCTATGACGTGGTTGGTGCGAGAGTAGACATCCTGACCAGGATAGCCTGTGCCCTGATAGCCGCCCTGCTCGGCGGTGTACTTGCGAGTGTAATCGCTATAGATGGTGCAGAAGTAGCCTGCATTGAGGCGCAGCTTATCGGTAATGTTCCAAGCGCCACCAAGACCTACACTGTAGCTGTCGCAGGCAAACGAGGTGTTCTGCTGGTAGTCGTCAGAGAGACCATAGTCGGTACGCTGACCACCACAGCTGACAGTAAACTTGTCATTGATGTCCCACTCGATGCCAGCGAGGAATTCGTTGGTACCGTGCTCGAGCGTCTTTTGGCGATCGCCAGCCATCTTGGCGTGGGTGTCGTCGAAGTAGTGATACTCGAGGGTGGCACGGAGGCTGGGGGTAAAGTCGTAACGTCCGGCAATGACAAGCAGTGCAGGCATATCGTAACGCGTCTTAGCGCCATCGGCATAGGGGGCAGCAAGTTCGCCTAAGCCCTCGGGCAACTCCTTGGTATCGTTGGTGGTCTCGATCTTAGTGCGGAACTCGTAACGAGCTGCGACAGTGAAGCGATCTTGATGGTAATCGAAACTGATGATAGGAGCTACGCCCCAGCCACGCTGGGTGCAGTCGAGCTTCATATCGGTGAGCGTCTGACCGCCTAAGGCTGGCAGGGTAGTGGCCTTGAGGTTCACGCGGCTGTAGCCATCGTAATAGTTGACACGCAGACCAACGGCAGCTGCGAACCAGTCAGTGATCTGATAAGTGAAATTAAGTTGGCCACCATAGATGTACTGCTTGCCCTCTACCTTTGAGTCGATGGTGTACATGTCGGGAGTGACTATGGCGATGGGGGCCTCGGGGTTCATCATCTTGGCTGTGAGTGTCTGCTTGAAGATGGAACCCATGACGAGGGCATTGAACATGGGAACGCCTTCATCGTATTCGACGAAGCCACCGCTACCCACAATACCAATCATGGTAGAGAGGGCCCAACGGTCTTTCTTATAAGAGGCGAAAAGGGCTGGCACGATGGGGGCAGAGGCAACGCCTTCAAATTTCTTGTTATTGAATCCGTTGTAACCATCATACACTCCTGGGTAGGCCAGATAATTCGGAATAGTGGTAGTGATGTCGCGATTCTGCCAGGGTTTCTGGAAGTTGAGCGACAATTGGAAACCTTCGTGGCCCCAGGCGAGACCAGCGGGGTTGGAGTAGGCGGCATCGATGTCGAAAGTAGCGCCACGTGCCATCATACGGTCGAACGCAATGTGATAATTGGTGTTGGTCATCAGACCTCCTGCAACGGCAGGAGCAGTGAAACTTGTGAGAGCGCAGAAGGCCACAAAAAAGAATTTTCTCATCATAACAATCGGTTGATTTGAATTTGGCTGCAAAGTTAGCAAAAAATCCGAGAAAAACCGACTTTATGATGAGAAAATTACGCAAATCGGACAATTTTTATTGCTCTGTGGCCTCTTTGAACTTGGCGAGCAACCACTCCTTCTGCTCAGGGATGGTCATATTGGAATTGTCGAGCAGGATGGCATCGTCGGCCTGACGCAGAGGTGATACCTCACGATGAGAGTCGATATAATCGCGCTCCTCGACGTTCTTCAGGATGTCGTCGAAATCGGCTGGCATGCCCTTGGCCTTGAGTTCATCGAAGCGACGCTGTGCGCGCACCTGAGCTGAGGCAGTGACAAAGATCTTGAGTTCGGCATCGGGGAACACGGTAGTACCGATGTCACGGCCGTCCATCACCACGCCCTTGTCCTTACCCATCTGCTGTTGCTGGGCCACCATAGCTGTACGTACGAAGGGGATGGCTGCGATAGGACTAACATGATTGGACACCTCGAGCGAACGGATCTCCTTCTCGACGCACTCGCCATTGAGATAGGTATCGGGGCGGCCTGCCTCGGGATTGAACTTAAATGAAATCTGGATGTTGGGCATCTCGGCCTCGAGTTCAGCGGTCTTCACGCTGCCATCCTCGAGAAACAGACCATGACGGAGGGCATAGAGGGTGACCGAACGATACATGGCACCTGTGTCGACATAAACGTAGCCCACTTCACGGGCGAGATCCTTGGCCATCGTGCTCTTGCCGCACGAAGAGTGGCCATCGATTGCAATTGTAATTTTCTTCATAATGCGTATGCTATATTAATAAGTATCGATGAGGTGGTGACGTGGTACTTGCCATAAGCCACGTGGAGTTTGAAGCGCTCGAGCGAGAGACCTGCACCTAAGGAGAGGCCAGCCCCATGGGCGGCTGAGCCTTCGGAATCGGTAATCTTCATCTGCTGGGCGCGACGGAAGTTATAGCCTGCTGCGATGTAGATGTTCTGTGAGAGCAGCACATCGGCACCGATGGCGAAATGATGTCCGAAGCCCTCGCTCCAGTCAGTTAGTCGGCTCATAGTGGCATGGAAACGCAGAGGGGCGCCCTTGAGCTGTTTGCTTACACCCAGCTGCAGATCGAAGGGGATGCGCTCGAACTCATCGTCGTAGGCCTTGACCTGACCACCGAGATTACGTGCCACAGCAGAGATACTCCAGAGGGAGACATCGTCGTAATAATTGAGTCCGAGATCAACGCCCACAGCCATCGAGTTATAGCCTGCGATATGCGAGGAGATGAATCGGGCCGTGATGCCACCACTGAGGGTATTGGTAAGGGCGTAGGCAAAGGTTCCTCCGATGGTCCAGTCGCGAGCGGTGAAGGTGCCTAGGTCCTCATTGTATTCGTTGGTCTGCTTCAGTGTGCCATAGTCCATATACTGACCTGTGACGCCCCAGGTGGCACGATCGCCAGCCCCCTTGACGAAGGCTGCACTTGCTGTCTTGGCGCCCTCCATGTAGGTCATGAAGTTGAGATTGATGGTCTTATCGCTCACACCGTTGATAAGGGCTGGGTTGTGGAAGATGAGTGTGGCGTCATCATCGGTAAGGGTGATGTTGTCGCCACCCACGGCTGCCACATGGGCACTGACGGGTAGACGGAGGAAATTGTAAGCGGTCGCGCTCTCTTGAGCGGAGGCGATGGATAATTGAAAATTGAAAATTGAGAATTGAAAACTGAGAATTGTAAGCAATATGCACCATTTTAGGGGCAGAATCTGGCGGATTCTGCTAAAAGAGTGCGTTAAGATATGCTTACGATTTATCATCTAAACCTACAATTATTACTTCATTTTTTAATTTTTAATCTTCATTTTTCTCAATTTCGGGCGCAAAAGTACAAAAATTATCTTAATTTGTGGCCTTTTTTGCTGATTTACTCTTTTACTTTTTTACTTTTTATTATCTTTGCACCTAAGTTTAGTTATATAACGGCAAAAAGCCGGATTTATTATGGAAGTCAAGAAGAGTCGTGAGGCGGACATAGAACAACGACGGGTACAAGGGTTCCTGCTGGGACTGATAGTCGTGCTCGCCACATTGTTCGTAGCCTTAGAGTGGAACAGCTCCGACAGCAGTTGGGCATTCTTCGACGACGATGACGACCTGGAAGCCGAAATGGAGCTAGAGCCCCTGAAGCGCAATCCTGACGAGATACCGATGATGATTCCGCAGGAAGAAAAGGTGGAAAAGCAGGAGAGCGAACAGCTGAGGGTGGTAGATGAAGATGTGGAGTTGTCATTGGAAATCAGTTCTCCAGAACAGGTGGAGACTCCCAAGCCCGAAGAAGTGGCAGAGGAGGAAAAACCTCAGGTGGTGGACATGTACGATGAACCCATCGACTTCCGTGTGGTGGAGGATCTGCCACAGTTCCCGGGTGGTGCCTCTGAGTTTATGAAATGGCTCACTAAGAACCTGAAATACCCTGCATCGGCCCAGCAAAGAAAGGTGAAGGGGAAGGTGGTGGCCCAGTTTATCGTGAACAAAGACGGAAGCGTGAGCGATCTGGAAGTGATAGAGCATCTGGACAACGCCTGCGACCAGGAGGTGCTGAGGGTGCTGAGGATGATGCCACGTTGGCAGGCAGGCGTGATGGACGCCAAGCCGTGCAGGACAAAAGTCTGCATACCAGTGGTGTTTAATCTTTAAGAGGTGAGCAGCTATAGGTGAGAAATTAAGAAAATAAAAATAACAAGCAATGTACAAATCAAATGAATTATTGAAGAAAGTGAATGAGGCGCTGGACGGTTTGGTATACGACCGTAAGCCCTATTCGCTGTATGAGCCTATCAAGTATGTGCTCTCTATTGGCGGCAAACGCGTACGCCCTGTGTTGACACTGTTGGCCTATAACCTTTACAAGGACGATCCTGAGCGCATTATGACTCAGGCTATCGGACTGGAAACGTATCACAACTTTACCCTGTTGCACGACGACCTGATGGACAATGCCGACATGAGGCGTGGCAACGAGACGGTTCATAAAAAGTGGGATGCCAATCAGGCGATCCTCTCAGGGGACACCATGCTGTTGCAGGCCTTCGAGCGCATTGAGGCATGCGACGTGAGCAAGGTAAAGGACGTGTTCAAAACCTTCCTCATTACCACCTACGAGATTGGTGAGGGACAGCAGTTGGACGTAGAGTTCGAGACACGCAACGATGTGACAGAGGATGAGTATATTGAGATGATTCGTCTGAAGACAAGTGTGCTGCTGGCCTGTGCTGTGAAGATTGGCGCTATTCTGGCTGATGCTCCGAAGGAGGACTGGGAGAACCTGTATAAGTTTGGTGAGCAGATAGGTCTGGCCTTCCAGCTTCAGGACGACCTGCTCGACGTATATGGCGATCCGAAGGTGTTTGGCAAGGTACCTGGTGGCGACATCACATCGAACAAGAAAACCTATATGCTGATTAATGCCTACAATCTGGCTAACGAGGCCCAGCGTAAGGAACTGGAGAAGTGGATTTACGCAAAGGAGTTCGATCGCAATGAGAAGGTGGCTGCTGTAACAAAGCTCTACGATGAGATCGGCATCCGTCAGCTCTGCGAGAAGAAGATGGAAGAGTGTTACCAGCTGGGTCTGAAGTATCTGGCTAAGGTAAATGTGCCGGAGGAGCGTAAGGCCGAACTCAAAGCCTACGCTGCGTATTTGATGAATCGAGAACGATAGTGGGCAGAGGTTAGAGATATGATTGATACGCATTGTCATATTGATGGCGAGGAATTTGCTCAGGATATCGAAGAGGTCATCACCCGAGCCAAGGGGGCTGGGGTGCAGGCCATTGGCGTGCCTGGAATCGATCTTAAGTCATGTGTCAGTGTGATGGCTCTCTGCGAACGCTATTCTGGCTTCTGTTATCCGATGTTAGGTCTGCATCCAGAAGAGGTTAAGGCCAATTGGAAGGATCAGTTGGCTGGTATCAAAATGGATGTGATAGCCACTGATCCCATCGCCATTGGCGAAATCGGATTAGACTTCTACTGGAGTCGTGAGTTCGAGAAGGAACAGTTGGAGGCCTTTGAGGAGCAGGTGAAATGGGCTGTGGAACTGCAGATGCCCCTGATGATCCACTGCCGTAAGGCCCAGAATGAGATGGTAAGCATACTGAAGAAGTACAAGGACCAGTTGTCTGGAGGCGTGTTCCACTGTTTTACAGGCAATGAACTGGAGGCGAAGGAGCTGTTGCAGTTTGATGGTTTTGTACTCGGTATCGGAGGTGTGCTGACGTTTAAGAAGTCGCATCTGCCTGAAGTATTGCCTAAAGTAGTGCCTCTCGACAGGATTGTGCTGGAGACTGATGCCCCTTACATGGCACCTGTTCCCCATCGTGGAAAGCGCAACGAACCAGCCTTTGTGGCCCTTGTGATGCAGAAGTTGGCTGAGGCCTATGGCGTGAGCGAAGCAGAGGTGGAGCGACAGACAAACGAGAACTGCAAAAAAGTATTAAATATAACTGTGTAAGCTGTGGAATCTGAAGTAAAAGTATTATTTTTGCACCCGCTTAGAAATGGAGAGGTGCTCGAGTGGTTGAAGAGGCACGCCTGGAAAGCGTGTAGCCGGCAAAACTGGCTCGCAGGTTCGAATCCTGTTCTCTCCGCAGGATTTGAACAGGATTCAAAGCTCCGAGGCAAATTGTCGAGGAATCCTGTTCTCTCCGCTTTAATCATCGTTTTGATGACGATTGGTTTGCTGATGCCGCAAACCGCCAATGCCCAAGATAAGACTCCCCAAGACACCGTGATCGTAACAGACTCGGAAGCTGTGGTCGTGGACTCCATCGCCATGGCCGATTCCATTGCTACTGAGGCGATGCTGACAGACGATCCTGAGGCAGAAGAGGAGGGAGGCTTCCATAAACAACTGAAGACGAAATTTATCGACGGAAACGTAGGTTTCATGTCGCTTGTGGCCTTGGCCCTCGTGTTGGGACTGGCTTTCTGTATGGAGCGCATCATCTACCTGACGCTCTCGGAAATCAAATCATACAAACTCCTGGAAGATATTGAAAAGCACCTGAAGCAGAACGATGTGGAGGGTGCGAAGACACTCTGTAGGAATACCCGTGGTCCTGTGGCCTCAGTTTGCTATCAGGGTCTGTTGCATATCCATCAGTCGATGGATGCCATAGAGCGTAGCATTACCAACTATGGTGGATTGCAGGCAGCCAATCTGGAGAAAGGCTGTTCGTGGATTAAACTCTTCATTGCCATGGCACCTTCGCTGGGATTCTTGGGAACGGTGATAGGTATGGTAATGGCCTTCGACCAGATTCAGCAGGCAGGCGACATCGGTCCTACCATCGTGGCACAGGGTATGAAGGTGGCGCTGATTACTACGATCTTCGGTATCGTGGTGGCGCTGATTCTGCAGTTGTTCTATAGCTATATCCTCTCGAAGATTGAGCGCTTGACAGCCCAGATGGAAGAGAGTGCCATCACACTACTGGATATGATCACGGAGTGGAAGGGGAGAGTTTAAATTTAACGTTTAATGTAAATGAATAGTTTTGTATCGCCTTTCTTTGCCGACCTGATGTTAGGTCTGATGTACCTGATGATGGCTGCCGCTCTGGGAGTGACGGCCTACAGCGTCTGGCATGGTATGCGTACACGAAGAAAAGGCGATGATATCATCAATGGCGTGCCAGCAGGTAGGATAGGGTGGTGTGTAGCCATCGGCTTCGTGGTCTGTCTGGTACTTACCTTCCTCTTAGGCTCGTCGGCCCCGATAGTCACGAACGGCACTAGGTTTACTGATGCCTTCTGGCTGAAGCTGACGGATATGTTTATTTATACCTCAATACTCCTGATCGTAGGATGTTTCGTAAGCGCTATCGTCAGCAGATTCCGGAGCTGAACACCACGTCGACAGCCGACATATCGTTTATGTTGCTGATCTTCTTTCTCGTGACATCGTCGATGGACACGGATAAGGGATTGTTGCGCCAAATGCCGCCGCCCCCTATAGAGAACCAGCAACCCAGGGATGTGAATAAGGACCACGTGGTACAAGTGGAGATAGACGACCACGACCGTTTGACTTGCGATGGCAAAGAGGTGACAACGAAGGAGCTGACGAACGAGGTGCTGGCTATGGCGCAGGTAAATCCCACAGGGCATGTGGTGACTGTGCAGGTCGACCGAGAGACCTCGTACGAGGCCTATTTCCGTATGCAGGAAGCCATAGTGAAAGCCTACTACACCCTGCGCGATGATTATGCGCGTAAGCAGTATGGCCACGGCTTTGAGGCTTGTAATGCAGAGGAACGGACGCAGGTGACAGAGCGCTATCCCCAGCGCATCAGCGAAGACATGAAAGGAGGTGAGCGATGAGACCCATGCAGAGCAAATTCCATACCCATCGCCACACAGTACCCTCGCTGAACGTGGCCTCAATGCCCGACCTGATATTCACCGTGCTCTTCTTCTTCATGATTGTGACCCACATGAGGAGCGACGAGGTAAAGGTAAAGGTGGAAGTGCCACAAGGTACGGAGGTGAAGAAATTGGCCAATAAACATGCCCTCATCAATATATATATAGGTAGACAGGTAGGCAAGGAGACAGGGAGTCAAGGAGATAAATGGGCTGTGCAGCTGAATGGCGATATTGTGGCTCCTGAGGACATCCCAGCCCGTGTAGAACAGATCAGAAGTACCATGTCGCCAGAACTGGCCGAGCATCTGACTGTGAGTCTCAGAGCCGACAAACGGACACCTATGGGGTTGATTAACGACGTGAAGCAAGCCCTGCAGCAGTCGTACGCCCTGCGCATCAATTATAGTGGAACAGCAATAAAACAATAAAAGCAACAAGTATGAGTAAGATTGACAAACTTGACAAACAGATTCTCCAGCTGATCTCAGCTGATGCCCGCATTGCCTTCCTTGAGGTGGCACGTGCCTGTGGCGTAAGTGGAGCAGCCATCCATCAGCGTATTCAGAAACTCACGGCCATGGGTGTGCTGAAAGGCTCGGAGTTCGTGATTGATCCCGAACGTATAGGCTACGAGACGTGTGCTTACATCGGACTGAACCTGAAGGATCCTGAGAAGTTCGACGAAGTAGTGGAGAAGTTGAAGGGTATCCCCGAAGTGGTGGAGTGCCACTATACCACTGGTAACTTCGACATGTTCATCAAGATCTATGCCTACAACAATCATCATCTGCTGACGATCATTCACGATAAGCTGCAGCCTTTAGGACTTGCCAGCAGTCAGACACTGATCTCTTTCCACACAGCTATCAGCCGACAGTTGCCTATTGACGGACTGGTGCTCGAAAACGACGAACAAATCGTGCAAATGTAAAACTGAGTAAGATGGTCTTTAAGCGTAGTCTCACCTTGAAAAACGATGTCCAGGAAGTGGACCAGATCGTTCCCGTCGTGCAAGCCGCTTGCGAAGCGGTAGGATTCGACGAGATGACTACCGAACAGATGAACCTGGCATTGGAGGAATGCGTGGTGAATGTTGTAGACTACGCCTATCCTGAAAACACCCAGGGCGATATCATGGTGGATGTGGAGGCGAACGAGGGTTGTCTGAGTTTCATCGTCAGCGATCAGGGCGTGGCCTTCGACCCTACGAAAAAGGGCGATGTAGACACCACCCTGCCAGCAGAAGAACGCCAGATAGGCGGACTCGGCATCTTCCTTATCAAATCGATCATGGATGATGTGAGCTATGAACGTTCAGAAGGACGAAACGTACTAACAATGAAGAAATATTTTAAACCAATAAAAGTATAGCTTTATGAAAACAACTATCCAAGAACAGGAAGGCCAGTTGGTGGCCATTCTCGAAGGGCGTTTTGATACCGCCGCTTCAAAACAGGTACAGAAAGAGTTGGAACCTCTCAAGGAAGCTAACGGACGCAATATCGTGCTCGACTGCACTAACCTTGAGTATATCGCTTCCAGTGGTCTTCGTATTTTCCTGAACCTGCTCCAAGTGTCTAAAGTTCAGGGTGGTCAGGTTATTATTAAGGGCGCCAACGATTATCTTCGTCAGGTGTTCAATATGACTGGCTTTGCCCGTCTCTTTGTCATCGAGTAATTACTGATAGATGATGAAAACAGTTAAGATTCTAAGTGTCGACGATGAGGCCGATCTCGAGTTGCTGCTCACGCAGTACTTCCGTCGTAAGATACGCAAGGGAGAATACGAGTTCTCTTTTGCGCACAACGGACTGGAGGCCCTCGAGATGCTGCTGAAGAACAAGGACTACGATATCATCCTGTCGGACATCAATATGCCTGAGATGGACGGACTGACGCTGCTCACGAAGATTAACGAGATGCAGAACCCCGCCCTCAAGTGTATTATGGTTTCCGCCTATGGCGACATGGGCAACATCCGTCAGGCTATGAACAACGGAGCCTTCGACTTCGCCACCAAGCCCATCGACCTCGACGATCTGAGTGTGACCATCGAGAAGGCCATTGCTCAGATAGAGTACATCAAGCGCATGGAGCAGGAGCATCAGCAGCTTGAAGGCATCAAGGACGATCTGGCCATTGCCAGTCAGATACAGCAGTCTATTCTGCCTCGTATCTTCCCGCCCTTCCCCGATGTGGCTGACAAGCTCGACATCTCTGCCTGTATGTATGCTGCCAAGGATGTGGGAGGCGACTTCTACGATTTCTTCCGCATCGACAACGACCGCATTGGCTTTGTGATGGCCGATGTGAGCGGAAAGGGTATCCCCGCTGCCATATTCATGGCTGTGAGTCGTACCATTCTCCGTACCACTGCCATCCAGGGTATGTCGCCCTCTGAGTGCCTCACCCGTTCTAACTCCCTCATCTCGAAGGAGTCGTACGAGAGCATGTTCGTCACCGTGTTCTATGGTATCTACGACATCCGTACGGGCGAAATCACCTACGTGAACGCAGGTCATAATCCTCCTTGTATTCTGAAGAAGAACGGAACGGTAGAGGAACTGCCTCAGTCGATGAACCTGATGGTGGGCATCCTCGATGGCTTCGAATATCCCGAGGACAAGTGCAAACTCGAACCCGGCGACACGCTGTTCACGTTTACCGATGGTGTGACCGAAGCCATGAGCGCCGATTTCCAGATGTACAGCGACGAGCGTCTGCATCGTAACCTCTCTGGTATGGCAGCCGATTCCTGTCAACAGATCATCGACACAATCAAGGCCGACATAGCCACCCATACGAAAGGTGCCGAACAGAGCGACGACATCACGATGCTGGTACTGAAACGACTACAGTGACAACGAAACTGAACCTCCTCCAATAACTAAAAATAAAGATGAAAAGAACTAAACTCATAGCAGGCGTAACCACAGTAGCTTTACTCGCAGCTGCAGCAGTAGGCTACTGGGGATGGTACGCCAATCAGAAGCGTGTAAGTAGTCTGGAGTCGCAACTGGAAGAACTCCAGAAGAAAGAAAGGCGCTCGGCCGTGCTGCAGAGTGTAAGTTCTCAAATGGAGGAGATTGCTTTCCAACAGAAGAAGATCAGTGATGAGCAGCGTGAGGAAGCACTGCAGCAGACGCGTGTTGCCACCGAGATGCGTGAGCGCTCAGAGATAGAGCGCCAGAACGCCATCATCGCCCAGCAACAGGCTATGGCTTCCGAGCGTAAAGCCCTCGATGCCTACGAGTTGGCTCAGAACCAGCGTGAGATAGCCGAGCAGCAGCGTGTTCAGGCCGTCAAATCGAAACGTTTAGCCGATACACTCAGCTATATAGCCTTAGGCCGCACCTTAGGCGCCCTGTCGCTCTCGCAGTATAAGGCTGGTAATACCGATATGGCCAATCTGCTGAGCTTTGCCGCCTGTGTCTATACCACCCGTTATCATGGTGATATTTACTATCCTGCCATTTACCAGTCGCTGTCGGAGTGTAGCCAGAGCAAGAGTGAGTGGACCATTAACGAGGGTGTAGTGAGGGATATTGAGTTCATGCCCAACAAGGACAACGAACTCGTAACCGTGACCACCTATGGCGAGGTGATGCAGATAGTACGCGATGGCAATAATCTCAAGACGAAGACATTGCTGAGGGATAAACGTTACGACTTCAGGGATGTCTATATTTATCCGGCTAACAAGAATATCTATGCAGTGAGTCGTACTGGCGACCTCTTTATCCATAACGCAAAGGGCAATCATCTTCTGCCGCTTGAGGGTATCGTTCACCCCATGGCCATCGAGCCCATGCAGGACACGAAGTACCTGCTGATAGTGGGTGAGAATAGTCTGGCCAAGCTCGATATGACCACCAACACCATCGTTGGTACACAGAAACTCGACTACAAAGTATCTTTCTGCTCGCGTTACGACTATGCACCTATGATATTCGACGACAGGGGTAGGATGCACACCGTTCGCGATCTGAACAAGTTTAACACACGAAAGGTGCCCATCATTGGAAAGGTGACAGCCTTTGCCAGCTCGAAAGGTACGGGTTCCGAGGCTTACGGACTCGACAATGGCACGATATTCCTAATTGATAAGGAGCAGAAGATCCATCGTCTCCTCAGTCATCGTTCGCGTATCTCCAAGATCAAGATCAATGGCACGCGTCTCTATTCCGCCAGTTACGATGGCACCGTGAACGTATGGATAATCGACAAGGAGAAGTTGGAGCCGATGGAACTCCTAACCACCAGCGGCTGGATTATGTACTTCACCTTCGATCCCTCGAAGAACTACCTGTGGACAGCCGGGCAGAAGGGCAACATCTCCGAGGCCCTCATTTCCCCCCGTATCATGTTTGATAAGCTGTCGAAGAAACTCAAACGCGACATGACCATTGAAGAGTGGAATTTCTTCGTGGGCCGTAACGTGCCTTATGAGTCGTTTATAGAATTAAGAAGAAAGGGGGTGAGCCTATGATCCGCCGACTATTCCTTCATGCGCTATTGCTGATTGCCGCAGTCTCTGCCTCAGCCCAGGGTGTGCCTTTCCTGGAGACCTTCACACCTGAGGAATATGGTGGCCACTGTATCAATTTTGATATCAAGACAGGACAGGAAGGTACCGTCTTCGTGGCCAACTTCGAAGGTTTGATGTATTACGATCACGCTGCGTGGACCGTTCTCCATACCTCTGGTATCACCCGTGTTACCACCACCATCTGCGATTCAAACAATAACATCTGGGCAGGCGGCTATAACTACTTCGGACGCGTTGATCGCCAACCTAATGGCCAGTTGATCCTGAAGCGTGTAGGCGGTCCCGATCTGTTCCGTGGCGAGGTGCTCGAGATGTGGGAGAAAGACGGCTACCTCATGTTTGTAGTCAGCAATGGTGTGGTTTATAAAGCCAAGGACTTCAATGTATCCGTTGACCGCAAACTCAATATGGATGCCTCGAGAATTGGCCTTACAGATATCATCAAGCCCGAGACTATCGATAAAACAGGCATGATAGAGGTGTTGAGCGACATCACCCAGGAGGAACCCATGGCGCTCGGTCTGAAGGCTATCGTGCAGAAAGGCAAGGGCGTTTCCATCGTCGACGAGGAAGGTCATGAAATCTACAAGATTAACGAGCAGAGCGGACTGGTCAACGAAAATGTGTCGTGGGTCAACTACGATGGTCATGGTCGTCTCTGGGGCGCTACTGAGGATGGCATCTTCACTGCGGCCGTTCCCTCGGCTTTTACGCATTTCTCCACTAAGGAGGGTATTGATGGCGATATACTCGATATCAAAGAATTTGGTCATCATGTGTACATGGGCACCATCGATGGTCTGTACCGTCTGGACGGACAGACTCTTACGCGAGTTCCTGGTATCGATTATGCCTGCTGGGATCTTCTTGGTACAGACGAAGGACTCATGGCGGCCACCACGAATGGCACTTGGCTGATTAACTCCGAAGGCAAGACCCGCCAACTCTCCACCACCAACGCCATGTCGCTCTTGGACGATGGCGACTATTACTATTGTGGTCAGTTCGATGGCGTGTGGCATGTGAATAAGCGCACCAACGAGCGCAAAAAGGTTTGTAATCTCGAGAAGGTGTTCCAGATCGTACGCGATGCAGAGAACACCATCTGGCTGAGGAGTACCTTCGGCGAGGTGTGGTTCAAGCGTGCCAGCAGTCAGAAGTTCCAGCGATACACGGCCAACGGAGCAGGTGAGTCAGCCTCTACTTTCGTACTGGTCAACGGAAAGGTGATAGTGGTAAAGGCCGAGGATAAAGAGCCCTTCTCTTATCCCTCCTTCGCCTATACCGACTCAACGGGTGTCACCTGGCTTACCGACGAAGATTGTAAGCATATTTATAGATGGAAGGATGGCAAGCGCCTGACCGATCTTGATAAGTACCTCTATCCTTTCGCTGATATATCCGTGCGTGCCCTGTTCATTCAGAATGATAAAATCTGGTTGGGCACGAATAAGGGTCTCATCATCATCGATACCAAGCTGAAGGATCCCATTCTTGAAACCATGCCCCGTATGCTCATCCGTCGTATCACGTTGGGCAACGACAGCATCCTCTGGGGTGGTTATGGCACCATGCCAGAGTCGCTCCCCATTCTCGACAACAATTCCAACCTGTCCTTCATCTTCTCGCTCGATTACGAGGCTATGGTTGGCGAGACTGTCTATCGTTATCGTCTCGACGATACTGAATGGAGCATCTGGGATGATGATCACGAGGCCCAGTTCCTGAATCTCTCCTCAGGCTCCCACACCTTCTATGTGCAGGGTCGTGATGCCTTCGGTCGTGAAACGGAGGTTGTCTCCATCGACTTTAAGGTACTCGCCCCGTTCTACTTCAGGTGGTACATGAATTTGCTCTATTTGATTCTGGCAGGTCTTTTGGTCTATGGCATAACCATTTGGCGTATGCGCTCCCTGAAGCGTGATAAGATCATGCTTGAGAAGATTGTCGAGGAGCGTACGGCCGAAGTGAAGAGCGCCCAGAAACAGCTCATCAAGCAGGAGAAGATGGCTACCGTGGGTAAACTCACCCAGGGACTCATCGACCGCATTCTCAACCCGCTGAACTATATCAATAATTTCTCCAAGCTCTCCGAAGGACTTGTAAAGGATGTGAAGGCCAACATCGAGGATGAGGAGGAGCACATGGACAAGGAGAACTTCGAAGACACCATGGATGTGCTCGATATGCTTTCAGGCAACCTGCAGAAGGTGGGCGAGCATGGTCAGAACACCACCCGCACCCTGAAGGCCATGGAGGAGATGCTGAAGGATCGTAGCGGAGGCATTGTCGACACCGACCTCTGCGCCATCCTCCGTCAGAACGAGGAGATGGTGGGCACGTATTATGCCAAGGAGATCAGCGAGCACCACATCCGTACCGTGTTCGAATATCCCGATACGCCCGTCCATGTCAATGTCAATCCCGATTTGCTGAGCAAGGTCTTCATGAGCATGGTGGCCAACAGTGTCTATGCCGTTGTGAAGAAGTACCTGCGTGCCGCTTACGAGCCCGAGGTGTCCATCAAGGCCACCGTCAGCAATGATCGCGTTACCATCAACTTCTACGATAATGGTATCGGTATGGAAGAAAAGATTCTCGATAAGATCTTCGATCCCTTCTTCACCACAAAGACCACGGGTGAGGCAGCGGGTATCGGTCTTTACCTGAGTCATGATATAATCCAAAACTATGGCGGTGATATCACGGCCCGTTCTGTGAAGGACGAGTTTACTGAGTTTACCATCACCCTGCCCATACAAACAGCATCAGCTTGAGGACAACACCATTGACTACGACGCTCTTTTAGCACAAGCAAAGAAAGAGCTCTACGAGCAGTTGCATCCTGAACTCATTGAGAAACTGCTGGCCGATATGAAGGAGGAGTTGCGTGCCGAGATGCAACAGCAGACGGAGGCTCTCACTACCTATATCAACGACACGCTTAAGACTGCCATCCTCGAACAGTTGGCTACGGAGGTCGACAATCGTGCCAATGCGCTTACCGATGCGCTCAATCAGAAGTTCGATCAGTTGGGCAAGGATCTCTCGGAGTCGCTCTACGAGAAACTCTATTTCAATATGTTCGACCATCTGTTCAATGCTCTCTACGTGCCGGAGCCAGAGGAGAAAGAGTATATACCGTTAATATGATGTGCTTATGACGAGTATCAGTTTACCCCTGAATGTAGGTCCAAAAGGACTGTCGAGAGAGGAAAAGTTGAAGAAGTCGATCGACTCTTCAATCTCCCTGATCTTATCGACAGCTCAGTTCAGCACCCTGCTGATCCGCAGTTCGGCTTTGTGTTCAACAATCTGCGTTTTGAGATGTTCAATGAGAACGAGGGTGTGGTCTACGACTCAGGCGATACGGACTCGATGGACGGTCTTCAGGGTATCTATGACAAGAAGATCTCGGGCTCGTCGAAGAGTATTAACACTTTTGCCTCCGAGCTTAAGGAATCTGTTGCTAAGTATGAGCGCCGTCTGGAGGATGTGACTGTGTCGATGACCTATATCCGTGAGGAGCGACAGATATATATCACGGTGAAGGGTGTAATTAGCAGTACAAAGGAGAATTATGTCTATAAACAGATTTTCAGAATCTGGAATTAAGATAGAGAAAGATGAAACAAACGATATTTGAGACAAGGCAACGAGCCGATGAATTAATGCGCGAAGCCATCAATATCTGGCGGCAGAGTGACATGAATGATTTCCTGGAAGGTCTGGAGACCGATCCGGTGCTCTCTCTCATGCTGACGGCATTGGCCTATCAGATGAATGAGGCAGTCGGCGATATGGAGATGCTGAAGACTGAGGTGCTTGAGGAGTATGCCTATCTATTGACTCCCTATGAAGTGGGACATGCCGTACCTGCTACAGCAGTGATAGAGACGGCCTTACAGGATACGATTCCAGAGATGGAACTTACGCCCCAGAGTGAGTTCACGCTCACAGGTACTCCTTATACGTTTATACCGGTTTTACGTAGCAGAGTGATGAATGCCAAGGTACGTTCCATCGTCAGAATGGACGGCCGACGTTGGAAGGTTTCACTGCTTTTCAAATCGCCTGTTTCTGAGATCTCAGGCCTTACCTTTGCCGTCCGTAATGTGAACTTTCAGGATGTAAAGGTAACAATCAAAGGACAGCTTGTTCCCTTGGTGAAGCCATGGGACTTTGCTGATCTGCCCTTGTCACAGTGCTTCGGACTGGATACCATTCTTTATAACCGTTCACAGACTTATCAGGCTCAGGCATCCTGTCTCGATCTCTTCGCACGCCAGAACATCAGGCTGTTCTATGTGAAGCCTCATGCTGCAGGTAAATTGTTGCCTGCAGAGACTGAGACGGTTGATCTGGTGTTCGAGTTTACAGGTATCAGCGACAGATTCCAGTTTGACAAGGAGAGTTTCTCTTTGAATACCGTGCTGCTTGCTAATGCAAAGATGCACTCTGTGACACTTTCGGCGGCTTCGCCTTTGGCCCGTGTAGCAGGATATGATAATCGTGACGATCAGTCCAGTCAGCAGTTCTTGCATGCCATCCGTCCGTCGGAAGAGCAGATTTATGGTAATAGTCTTGTAGAGGTGCGCCGCGTGGCTGCTGATCGTTTCAATCAGGGACAGTTGGTACGTCTGCTGCATGTACTGATAGCTAAGTACCATTCCGACTATTACGCATTCCAAGACATGAAGGGTATATCGGGTGACAAGACTATGCAGGCTTTGCAGGAGATCCTGTCGCGTCTGCTTGACGCTGCCCAGAAGGATAAGTTGCGCCAACTGCCGGGTGTGTATATCCTGTTGCGTGATGCAAGCGCCATCCGTACAGGCAACGGCAGTGTGGATGTTAGCTATATGACGACCGCAGGTGCTAATGTGAATGCGGCCCTCAACTCCTCCAGCACGTTTACTGTGCCTACAGGTTTCAACTCTACCGATACCCGTCAGATAGCAACCCCCGTACCGGGTAGCGACGAAGTAAGCGAGGAAGGAGCTTTAGCCAGTCTGTCGCGTTATTATGTGGCTACATGCGACCGCATTGTGACTCCAGCCGATATCAAGGTATTCTGCTACAACGAACTGCTTACGCGCTATGGTATCGTTCGTGATATGGTGAGTGACATCAGTGTAAGTCATCGTCAGCAGATAGACAACCGCGAGTGTGGTTATGAGATAGTGGTGGAAATCCTGTTGGCCGATAATTCGTTTGTGAAGCGTAGTTTTGCCGACAAGATTCCGCAGGTGGAGATTCTTTTGCAGAAGATGATAGAGGTGCGTAGCACCAATATATACCCCATACATGTAAGTATTCAGATTAAGTAAACTCAAAACCTATCAAGATATATGGATGAATTCTTTTTAGATATTGTTTATAAGAACAAGACGGTGAGGTTCAAGGTGGTCAATCCTGAGGCTCCGTTGTCGACACTGATGAACAACTTGCGTCATGCCGTAGGTAGCGATGGCCGTCTGATCTTTGATTTCCCGTCGATTGACGAAACGGGTGCACCGCTCGATTATTTCTTTGGCCGTGAGGATCCCGAGATTCACGAAATCCGTGTGCTCCGTCCACGTATCGGTCGTAATGATCAGACACTGGCTGACTATAATGTGCAGAATGGTGATAAGGTATTCTTAATGCCCGATCCCTTCCCAGGATGATTGTTTTGAATTAAGAGTTATGGAGAGCGATAGTTATATGGATAAAGCATTCGTAGGTCGCAATCGTCGACTGTTGAACGAATGGCGTAAACTGGAAGAGCGTCTTAATGGCAGACGCGACATCCAGTTGCAGGTGGTTCGTCGTAATGCCGACGGTCTACCTACTGCCTATCTGGTAAACTATCAGCTCAGGAGCATCTGCGGCGTTGACAATCTCGAGCATTTCGGCGAGCGAGGTGTTACCAATGCCCCCGTCTATGCTACAGGCTACCAGATGCGTATCGACATCCCCGACGGCTATCCTTCTGTTGATTGTCCTCCCGTATTCCGTTTTCTTACCCACGACTCTGAGGGACGCGCCATTCCCCATCCCTGGCATCCGAACATCCGCTGGTTTGGTGATTTCGCAGGACGGGTATGCATCAATATGGCCGATACCTATACCGACCTTGTATGGGGTGTGGAACGGGTTGGCCATTATCTGCGCTACGACATTTATCATGCCGTCTCTGAGCCTCCTTACCCTGAGGACTTGAAGGTGGCCTCATGGGTCATCCGTCAGGGCGAACCCAATGAATGGATATACTTTGATAATGAGATATGAATATAAAGCGTTACATATATAGTTGCCTATTAAGCTGTCTTGCTCTGCAAGGTGGCTGGGCACAGACAGTCAAGAATGTTTCTGTGAGTCAGGCACAGCCTTTTACTGACCACATCAGTCTTGACGACGATGTCACTGATAAGGACATCATGGTGAAATTTGTGTTCGATGAGGCTGCCAATCAGCTTACGGTGAGTCTTATTTCTTACCGCAATATCTTTGTATTTCGCGAGGATACTCGTTTCAAGCCCGCTATCAAGGGCCGCACGATACGCCCCGACATGTTGCCTTATGTGGTGACTTTCGATCCTACAGAGAAATACCGCATCTCTAAGCTCTTCAAGAGCACAGTGCCCAAGCCTCGTAGTAAATATGTGTTCCATCGTTGGATTGACTATGAGGGTTTGCAGCCAGCACCTCAGGAGTATGCCATGGTGAACGACTATATCAGCCAGACATTCGATATACAGAACAAACGTTCTTCGGTAGTCGTTAGTCTGCGTGATGTGCTTCTTATGGACGATATCAGCAAGAAACCCAATAAGAAGGTTTATGAGATACGTTTTGGTCGTGATCTCTATACGGAGTATCATGTTGACATACAGCGTAATCCTTGTTTCGGACTTGATGAGGATATTACTAAGGCGCAGGCCGCTCTTGAAGGCGTGAGCAAGAGTTATGGCAATCTCCATGGAAAGTATCCTAATGGTACAACGACTAGTGAGGAAAGTCTGAAGGTGTTTAATGACCTGAAGGATCTGCTTGTGAAGCAATACCCCCACACGGCCGATCAGAGTCCCTGTGGCGATCTGCAGCAGCTCTATGATTCCTATAATGCCTATGCCGACTCCATTGCCAATATGAAGGTTGTGGTGTCTACTGGCGGTGCCGGTGGTGGCGGTGGCGGCGTTGGTGCTAAGACACTGTTGTCAAAAGCCCGTCAAATCGATGCGGCTGTGGCCCGTTATCTGCTTTCGGGTGATCCCATTGAGCGTCGCGACATTGTCCTTCAGTGTGAGAGCATTATCAAAGAGGCCAATTCCATGGTTAAGTCACAGGGAGTCTACACTGCCGAGCAGCGTCAGGCCCTGCAGGTGTTCCGTGAGGCCGAACGTTATTTTAATAATAATTGTAAGAAATGATGAGAAGAATAAAAAGTTTGCTTCTACTCATAGCTTTCTTCACTCTGATGCCGTTAGTGGCAGGGGCACAGGAGGCTACTACGGAGGAAGATCTCGAGTCGACCTACGTAGATATTGAGGAGCGCATGCTTTTGTTCGAGGAAGAGCTTAATCAGCTCTATGCCCTGAGCCGTTTCCAGATGAATATCGATCTGGAGATGCCACTTACATCTCAATTGCTCGAAGCTGTATCAGGACGTCTCAGCTCGTTGTCTCAATCGCTCAACTCTTTTACTACGCGCTGGAATACCTATTCTCAGGCTCAGCAGGTGTATATCGCCGATAATGATAGTCTGCTCAATATGTCAGCCCAGATACAGCAGATGCAGCAGACGGTCAACGATACTCTGACATCTCGCCAGCAACAGTTCGACCAGCTCTCGGCTTTCTCTAAGGCTGAGCAGTTTATCTGGGGCCAGGACAAGAAATACCGTACTCTTTATAAGCAGGCTCAACAGTATTCGCTCTCGCCCAAGTTGGCGTCCCAGCTTGAGAAGGTAAAGGCTGAGGAATCAAATATCTTCTCACAGGCGCAGGAGTACTACTCTCAGGCTCAGCAAGCTTCTGAGGCATTTCCGGGGCTTGAGGTACGTATGAAGGGCATGGAGAAAAAGTTTGTTGAACTTCAGAGTGTATCGGCAAAGATACAGGAGATGGAGTACAAACCCTTTATCCAGCGTATCAAGGACTATTTGCTGGGCTTGGCAGCAGTGGCCATCCTGATGATGTTCGTCAATCTGCTCTCCCAGAAACTGAAGCAACTCAAGGCGGCACGCGAACAGGCAAAGAAGATGAAAGAATCAATGATGGGTCAGAAGGAATACCCAACCATATAAATAGTGAAATATATAAGGATGAAATATATGAGGAAAGGATTATATAAATGGTTATTGGCAGTAGGGGTTGCACTCGGAGTCGCGAGCTGTGACGAGCAGGGCATCCCCGATATTGACGACCTGATGTCGCCTGAGGATTCGGTAGAGGTCTCAGGTGAAGGACTGCAGATACAAGATATTACGTTCTCCGACGATCATAAGGTTATGACGCTCTCAGCACGCCTGCTTCATAATGTAGGCGAATATGACCTTGCAGACTCTTCTCAAGTGGTTGTTAAGGCATTGCAGGAAGTAAAGCTTTTCTCAGGACAGACGCGTCAGGAAAGTCAGCCTGTAGTGACAGGTGTTACCAATGTTAGTCGTGAACAGGTGGTTAAGCTCAAGTTGAGACTTCTTGTACTTGTAGATCTCAGTGTGCCTCAGTCGCTCGTTGATGAGGAACGAAAGGCTGTGCGTGAGATCAAGACCCTCTTTGGCGAGCAGAACCTTTTCCTGGCCTTCATGAATGGCGATAATGTATCAGAGACCTATCAGGCTACTGACTACGTAATCAATAATTATTTCGTTCATCAGGATCCATCCTTTGTCTATCTCTATCGCTCCATGCTCACCAAACTGTCTGAACTTCAGGATAGGACTACGGTGCTGGGTGGTTCACGTTACAGAGTGCTGCTTATCCTTTCAGGTGGTAAAACCTATGAGGATGATCAGCCTGTTGATCCGAAGCATTTCGAACTTCAACAGCAGTTGGCCGACAAGGTAAAGGAGTGTAAGGGTCAGTTGTTAGCTTACTATGCCAATTTCACAGAACACAGTAGTAGCAGCGGAGACTCACTCCTTGTGGCACCCGCACGTCAGGCCGATGCTAATATCCTGCAGTATTTTTGTAAGGATTTGGATGGTATTTATCAGACGGAATTCGACTGGCCGTTGATTGAGGAAGATATTATTCATGACTTTAATATCAACTACGTCAATTATAAGATTACTCTTGAGCAACCTGACAAAAAGGTGTTCCGTGGTAATCGTCATAACATCCAGATATCCTTCTACGATGCTCATAACAACGACCTTGTTGTTACTGGTTCCTCGTTCTTCTATCTGGGCAGTGTCTATGCCCCCATCATTGTGCGTGGCGACTCTACAATCGATGTTATTATTCAGGGCATCTTGGTTTTACTGACACTCTTGCTACTTGTTTGGCTGGTGTTCCAGTTCTTGGAACCTTACATCCGATACCAGTTCTTCAAGCGCAAGTACGTTAAGATCTATGGTGGCAATAAGATGAGCTTTGGTGGACAGATGGTGGCTGAGACTTGTTACCTCTGTAAGGCTCCTTTCGAGGATGGTGATGAGATTGTTACCAAGTGTCAGCACACCATGCATAAGCACTGTTGGGACGAGAATGAGTACCATTGTCCTGAGCATGGCCGTCATTGTAAGGAAGGCTCTCATTATTATAATAGTAAGAAACTTACAGATTATCACAATGCCCTGTTCTACATGAAGTGGGTGCTTATCGCCCTTGTAGCTGGTTTTGTGGCTTGGCTGTTGTTTATCGTTCAGGATCATCCGATGTCTACCAAGATTGTTGAGCGCATCGTTCTGTTGATCACTGGTCTAAAGGAAGGTACGCGTGAGGCCGAACTCTCAATTGCTGAGTATGGCTCTCGTTTGAGTTATCTGCCGGCATTTGGTCTTTATGTCAGTTTCTTCGTAACGCTGTTCCTGTCGTTCCTCACGATTCGTCGCCGACAGTGGCACTTGCGCATCATTGAGATGTTGCTTCGCGCTGTTCTGGCAGGTGTGGCCAGTTTCTTCTGCTGTCTGTTGGGCTGTATCATCCCTATTGCCCTTCATATCGACACCAACACATTCTTGGTTGACTGGATTCCATGGGCACTGATGAGCTGGGTCATCATGTTTGCCATCACCTACGATACGCGAACACGTATCGAGAAATTGTTCCTTGTGGCTGCTTGTGCCATTGGCTTCCTCTCCATGTTCGTCTGGGCCGCGGTCTATAACGACGGTACTTTCCTCGACCACCGTGTAGCTCTTCTTATGGGCTTTATTACCTATGCAGTCTGTATTGCGGTCAGCATTGCCCGCGTGGCTCCCAGATCGGAGCGTTTCTTCCTCCATGTTGAGGGTGCTGTCAAGGAAATGGATGTCGCCCTCTACAAGTGGATGCGCGTTTCGCCCGATCATGTGGTTACCATCGGTAAGTCTGTCGACTGTAGTATTCAGCTTTCGTGGGATCTCAATGGCGCTGTGGCTCCCTTACAGGCTGAGATTCGCCAGCATGTGGGCAGTATGCGCCTCGTGGCTATGGAGAATGGTGTCTATGTGGATAACGATAAGCCTCTGCCCATTGGTAAGGAAATCTGGCTCTATCATGGTCGTCGCTTCACCATAGGCAATACTACATTCACGTATATCGAGAAAGACAACTAATTATCGGTCACATGGTCACAGCTGTGACCGTGTGACCATTAGCGGGATAAACACGGAGAATACAGGGGTGAATCATGCTGTAGGGTGGGAGAAAGTACGTACTAAACTATCGTTTGCCTATACCCAAACGATTATTCGCCTATACCCAAACAATCGTGTGCCTATACTCAAACTGAAACGTATAAAATACGATACTATCTCTTACACTTCCTGTCCATAAAAAAATCCCCGCTCAATCGAGTGGGGATTCTATGATTATACTGTTTCAGATTTTATTGCTTCAGCAGGTTGAGTGGCTGTTGGGGAGCAAGAGCGTTGCTCGTGGGCTCGGTGTACTCCTTGAGAGCAAGAGGCAACGTGGCCTTGATATCGCGGCTAGAGAATCCGAAGCGGAACTGATAGGTGCCGGCCTCAGTGAGCCACTGACTGTTTGCCTCGTCGAAGCTGGCGAGGTCGCGCAACAGAATACTCATCGTGATAGTCTGGCTCTCACCTGGTTTCAGCTCACGTGTCTTTGCAAAGGCCTTCAGTTCTTGGGCAGGCTTCTCAAGACGTCCTTGAGGTGCCTGAACATACACCTGAACAACCTGTTTGCCACTGACGCTACCAGTATTCTTAACGGTAACGGTCATGTCAACGAGATTACCACGGCTCTTCACAGTGGGTTTCGAGAGTTCGAACGTGGTGTAAGAGAGGCCGAATCCGAAGGGATATGCCACATTCTTCTGGAAGGTATCAAAGAAACGATAACCTACGTAGATGTCCTCATCGTGGTTTGTATAAGCATGACCTGGAATTGGCATTCTATTGCCAACCATCATTTGGAATGTGTAGTCATCGATATTGCCAGGGAAGTTCTTTGTCGAGGCGTGATCGGTGGCAGCGATAGGCCATGTCATGGTGAGCTTACCAGAAGGATTAACCTTACCAGTGAGTAGGTCGGCGATAGAGTTGCCTCCCTCCATACCAGGCTGCCAAGCGCAGAGAATGGCATCAGGATAGCCACTCCAAGAGGCGGTTTCGATAACACTACCTGAGTTGATGATTACGATGACAGGTTTGCCTGCCTGATGGAAGGCATTGCAAACGTCAATGATGAGGTTGCGCTCCTCAGGAATGAGGTTAAACTCGGTATCGATGTCGCGATCGATACCTTCACCAGCCTGACGGCCAATGGTGATGATAGCAGCATCGGAGGCTCCTACTTCTTTATTAATGGCGATGGGAGAGAGTGCGATCTCAGGATACTTCTGCTGGCCCATCATCTCGGTCTGGAACCACTTTGCAGGATGGCGCTCGGCTTGGAACTTCACTTTTGCATACTCGATGTACTTACGATAGATATCGGTGAGGGTTGCACTCGACTTGATGCCGGCATTCTCCAAGCCCTGAAGCATATCCACTACATAAGGCGGATGAACGCAGCCTGAACCAGTACCACCACTCAGGAAGTCGTAAGAGTTCTCGCCAAAGAGGGCGACAGTTTTAATTGAACCGTCCTTCCATGGGAGGATTCCATTATTCTTAAGAAGTACAATTCCTTCAGCGGCACTCTGACGTGTGATGGCTGCATGAGCCTTGAAGTCGGGGGCGTTGCTGGCAGGGTACTTGTGGAAACTCGGGGTCTTTACAATATATTCGAGCATACGGCGCACGTTACGGTCAACATCTGCAATGTTGAGAGTTCCGTTCTTTACGCCAGCGATGATCTCGTCAACCTGAGCGGGCTGTCCAGGCTCCATGAGGTCGTTGCCTGCATGTACTTCGCGAGTAGTGGGAAGACCTTCGCGGATGCCAATCCAGTCGGTCATGACGATACCCTTAAAGCCCCAGTCGTCGCGAAGAATCTTGGTGAGCAGATCGTGATTACCCATAGAGAACTCACCATTGATCTTATTATACGAAGCCATGACGGTCCAAGGGTTACTCTCGCGCACAGCAATTTCGAAACCACGGAGATAAAGCTCACGGGCGGCACGCTGACTAACGCGCTCGTCGACAGAGGTGCGGTCGGTCTCCTGAGAATTTACGGCGAAGTGCTTGGCAGAAACACCTGCTCCCTGACTCTGTACACCGTTGATATAGGCGGCAGCAATCTTACCAGTGAGTAGCGGATCCTCAGAGTAATACTCAAAGTTACGGCCACAGAGAGGATTACGGTGGAGGTTCATACCTGGACCAAGGATGACATCACAACGATATTCCTTGGTTTCGTTACCGATAGCCTCACCAACCTTGCCTACAAGTTCGGTGTTCCATGTGGAAGCAAGACAAGAGCCTATGGGGAAGGCTGTGGCGTAGAAAGTCTTGTCAGTACCCTTTCGGGTAGGATTGATACGTACACCTGCAGGGCCGTCAGTTAGAACGGTGGCAGGGATTCCAAGTCGTGGAATGGCTGGGGATGTACCTGCGGCTCCTGCCACCAGGTCGGCCTCACCGCCAACAACGGCTCCTGCACCGAAAAAGTTGTTTGCACCGCCAACGAGTAGTTTGGCTTTCTCTTCAAGGGTCATGGCCTTGAGCACCTCGTCGATATTATCGGCTCGGAGCTGGGGCTGAGCATTTGTTGTCATAGCGAATGTTGTTGCTAATAAACAGGTTGTTAGTAATTTTTTCATATAATTATTGTTAGGGGAAAATCCGGAAAGCATAGCCTTGATCCTTGAGCCACTGGAGTGACTCGGGGAGGGCTGTTCGGAGTTTGTCTATCGACTTCAGCGAATCGTGGAAGGTGATGATGGAGCCGTTACGCGCGTACTTCTTTATATTATTAACAACGTCCTCGGCTGTTAGCCATTTGGAGTAATCACGGGTCACGAGGTCCCACATCACGATCTTGTATTTGCGACTGAGCCAAGCATATTGAGCCAAGCGCATCCAACCGTGAGGTGGACGTACATAATGGCTCTTAATATAGGCATTGGCCTTCTCAACATTATAACTGTATTCCTTGATGGTGTGGCGCAGTCCGCCGATATGGTTGTGGGTATGATTACCCACCTGATGGCCTTCCGCCACGATGCGCTCATAGAGCTCAGGGTATTTGCGCACATTGTCGCCCACCATAAAGAAAGTGGCTTTTGCTCCAAACTCTTTCAGCGTGTCGAGAATAAAGGGGGTAGCTTCCGGTATGGGACCATCGTCGAAGGTCAGGTAGACTGCCTTCTCGTGATGATCCATTCTCCAGTAGGCGTTTGGATAAAGCCAGCGGAGATATATTGCCGGTTGCTCAATAATCATTCTCCCCAGTTTCCTCCTTTTGATTCGTACAAGCTCATATAGCCTTGGAGTTGCTTCTCCATGGCGTCGGCCTTCTTCTGGTCCACAAGATCCTCAATCTGGAGTATCTGCTGCATGATGTAGAGCTGAATCATACAATCGTGCTGTGAGAGAGAGAACTGCGAACCATCGAGCGAGCAATAGTACTGTAAGTACTGCATAGACTTTGTCCACAGGGCATTGATAACCTGTTGGGCCTTCTTAGGCTGAGCCGTGAGGGCATATGAACGGGCAATGTCGAGCGAGCCGCTCTGATAGTCATGTGGGATGTTATAATCAGGCAGGCATTTCTCTGCCTTATCGAGCACCTGCTTCGCCTTCTGATCCTTGCCTTCCTGAACGAGGTGGAGCGCGAGGGTAGAAAGAAGGCGACGATGGGTGTAACACATGCGCATAACCGTTTCGTCGAGATAGATGCCTGGTGCATCGACACCACCGAACTTAAACTTGTTCATGACGTTGTTGAACGTTTTCTCGGTATCGAAGTTCTTGGCACCTGGGGCGTTGGTGGTAAACGGTGTGATACGGTTAGCCAATCCCTCTTGTACGAAGTTGTCGCCCAGATTCATATAGTTCTCTGCTCCTACTGTGAGAGCCACATAGATGGGGCGTGTCCAGTTGGCATTGGCTATCATTTCGAGCATCATGAGGTCGCCCTTATATAGCGCACTCTTACCCTTGAGCGAGATGACCATCTTGTCGGGGATGGAGTCGCTGGCCATCATCATGCCACTCTTGCGAACAGCCTCTTTGTCGATAGTGACAAATACGGTATCAGTAGGAATCACATGGAAGTCTCTGACCTTTGAACGTACCCAGTTGTTAAGGATGTTCTTCAATTCGAATGGCTCTTCGCCCAACTGCTCTTTAGCCTCCTTGGGATTCTGACGGTAGAGCTCGAGTACCTGCTCCTTGAGTGAGGGATCAACCTGAACATATTCGTTGGTACCAGCGCAATATTCCAGACGGCTCCAATTGATAGGCATAGAGGGTGAATCGTATGCAGGACGACGCATCTGGTCGATGTACCAGTCGGTCTGCAGATAAGAGAGGTTGCACACGCGGGCATCGGTACGAACGCCTTCGGTATCCTGATTGTACCAGAGGGGGAATGTGTCATTATCGCCGTTGGTGAATATAATGGGATTGCCTTCCTCCTGAAGTGTCATGAGATAGTTCTGTCCGAAGTCGCGACAGGTGTAGCGTCCAGAACGGTCATGATCGTCCCAGGTTTGTGAGGCCATCTGGATGGGAACAAAGAGACAAATTACACCAACAACAGCTGCAATGACGAGGCTTTCTTTCTTCAACTTGCGCTGGAGCCAGTCGATGATGGCTGCTACACCCATACCACACCAAATGGCGAAAGCGTAGAACGAACCAGCATATGCATAGTCGCGTTCACGGGGCTGCATAGGTGTCTGATTCAAATAGATGACGATTGCTAAGCCTGTCATGAAGAACAGGAAGAATACAACCCAGAACTGGCGTATGCCAATAGGATCATCAATTGTCTTATCGCCAACCTGACGCTTACGGGTGTACCAAGCCTGCCAGAAAAGACCCAGCAGACCGAGAATGAGCGGCATGCAATAGAATACGTTGTGGCCTTTATTCTCCTTCAGCTCATCGGGCATGAGTGACTGATCTCCCAGGCGGGCGTTATCAATAAACGGAATACCCGTAAGCCAGTTGCCGTGCTCGAGTTCACCATTACCTTGAATATCATTCTGACGACCAGCGAAGTTCCACATAAAGTAGCGCCAGTACATAAAGTTACACTGGTATGAGAGGAAGAAACGGATGTTTTCAAATTGGGTAGGTACCTTAATTGTCATGGGTTCGCCACAACGGTCGTACGATACTTCAGTACCGTCGACGCCACCCATCCACGACTCGTAAGCTGCAGCATGAGCTGCATCGTACATGCGTGGGAACAGCATGTTCTGTGCATATTTGTATTCATCCTTGGTGCGAACTACAAAGTACGAGTCCTTCTCATCGGCCGAGGCTTTCTCTTTACGCTGATACACAGGCTTGCCTTTCGACATGACGGGCTTGCAGTAGTTGCCCTCCTGCTCGAGTGCTACCTGTGAGGTGTAAGCCTGACCATAGAGTAGGGGACGCTGTCCGTACTGATCGCGACCCAGATAGTCGCCAAGCGTGAAGATGTCCTCAGGAGAGTTCTGGTCCATTGGCGGATTGGCCGAAGAACGGATGACAATCAGGGCATAGCTGGAGTAACCAATCATCAGCATAAGCATGCAGAGCAGCATGGTGTTTTTGATGCGGGCAGAGATGAGAGGCTGTTTCTCACGCTGATAACTTAGAACAAACCACAGAATGGCGAGAACTACAATACCAATGAAGAAGGCCGACCATCCCCAGCCGTAGAAGGGGACACCCAGCATACCTACGGAAAGCAGGAAAGCCGTGTTCTGCACCTTTTGGCCGTGGCGTTGGGTCTGGGTTTCGTAAACAGCCCAGATAACACAGGTTACCAATAAGATGATATAGATAATTTCGCCCGTATTGAACGGCATACCGAGGGTGTTGACAAAGAACAACTCAAACCATCCGCCCACGGTGATGATACCAGGAACCACACCATAGAGCACAGCGGCGAGAATCACAACCGAGATAGCCAAGGCAATAAGAGAGCCTTTGAGGTTGGCATCGGGGAAACGGCGATAATACCATACAAGTACAATGGCGGGTACGCATAGGAGGTTCAGCAGGTGGACACCGATAGAGAGGCCCGTCATATACATAATCAGCACCAACCATCTGTCGGAGTGAGGTTCGTCAGCATGGTCTTCCCATTTCAGGATCAGCCAGAATACTACAGCCGTAAAGGCAGAAGAGTAGGCATAAACCTCACCTTCGACAGCTGAGAACCAGAATGTGTCGCTAAAGGTATAGATGAGGGCACCCACAAGTCCTGAGGCCTCGATGGCAATAAGCTTTGAGAGCGACATGTCGCTCGAGTCCTTAACGAGTAATCGGCGCACAAGGTGAGTGATGCTCCAGAAAAGGAACAGGATACATGTGGCGGATAGCAGGGCGCTCATGGTGTTTACCATACGTGCTACTTGCGAGGGATCGCTCGTAAACTGCGAGAAGAGGTTGGCCGTCAGCATGAAGAACGGTGCCCCAGGGGGATGTCCGATTTCAAGTTTATAACCTGTTGTAATAAATTCCGGGCAGTCCCAGAAACTGGCTGTCGGCTCGATTGTAGAACAATATACGAAGGCGGCAATCAGGAAAGAGAGCCATCCGAGGATATTGTCCACCAGTCTGAATTGTTTCATTGAAAATATGCTATTCTAACGTTAAAATCTAAAAACACTGCAAAATTACGAAAAAAGTCGGCTACATGAATAATCCTGCGCCGTAAATTAAGATTATATAACGGAAAATCTTTCCTAATGTAATGGCTACAAACGTGATAACGATATTGGAACGCATCAATCCCAGCGCAATGGTGATGGCCGATCCCAATACTGGCAGGAAAGCGAAAAAGCCCATCCAGGAACCTCGTCCAGCCATGAAACGGTGGGCCTTTTCAAGGTCTTCCTTCTTCACATGCAGGTACTTCTCTATCCATTCCATCTTGCCCATACGACCTACGAAATAGTTCACAACGCTACCTAAAACGTTGCCCACAGTACCATAGACCATGAGTTGCCAAGGGTCGAGCCCTGTGGCCATCAGGGCCACCATCACAGCCTCGCTTGAGAAGGGGAAGAAACTGCCGGCCAGAAAGGCTGCCAGCAACATGCCCCAATAACCATATTGGGTTAGAAGTGAGATGATGAAATCCATAGGTTAAGACCAGTCAGGGTAAGGGTGATGGCTGCTATCACGATAAACACAATATTTGAAAGCCTTGTGTGTGTCAGGGCGATGAAGTGTCCATATAGCGGACTTACTGTAATGATCATCATACCAATTATCATGCCGTAACATTGAGGCTGCAGGAAAACCAGTAGCACAGAATAGACCGTCATCAAGATGAAGGTGTAATAGAGCTGGCGTACGCGAATCTTGTCGAGATAACTGGTAATGAAGAAATGAAGTCCGCCCAGAATGGCCAGAGCCAGCAAGAATCCTAGGAAAAACAGTTGTGGCACATTCAGCGAAGCAAAGTCGGGTCGCAATGTGATGTCCAAAAGCCCCGTCAGATGATCTGTCCAAATATGGAACTCATGATGATACACATACCAGGGTAGCGTAAACCAATAAGGTGTGATCAGTCCCAACAGCGAGGCGAGAAATGTGCGCCATGAGAGGGAATAGATGAGCCATGCCATCAGTATCCAATAAAGGGGTACGTAGTAAAGTATATGTACATCTATACAACTGGCCACACCTAAACATGAGAATACATAATAGATCCATCCTGCTGTGTCAGTATCCTGATATGTATGGAAGAGCATGAATAGCGAGGAAACGGCACATAGCTGCACCACGGCTCCTGATATGGAGGGGAAGAGAAATACCGCTGTACATATCAGAACGATATATACACACGACACCATCCTACTGAAGATGCGGATGAGCATATTCTGATTGTTCAACTCTGCCATCAGATATACTGATAAACCGAAACAGCAGAACTGAACCCACCATTGCTCCGTCAGCAGCCCAGCCAGTAGCCAAATAATAATGCCATATACTACCGCTATCGGAAGCGATAAGCGACTTTCAGCTATCTTGTTCTGAAGCCTTTTCTTCATCTCTTAAAGGTCTGCTCCAATATCGCGACGGAAATATTTGTCGGTAAACTGAATCTTCTGGGCCTCCTCGAACGATTTCTGCAGAGCCTCGGCTTTGTCTTTTCCATACGATGACACAGCAATCACACGTCCACCGTTGGTAACTATCTCACCATCCTTCAGGGCTGTACCACTATGGAAGACGATAGAGCCCTCTACGTTCTCAATGCCCTTGATGGGGTAACCTTTCTTATATTCCTGAGGATAGCCTCCGCTGACGAGCATGACGCAAACAGCTGCACGCTCATCGAATTCTATGCTGCGCAGGTCGAGATTACCTTCTGCCACACCCTCGAACAGGTCTACGATGTCGCTCTTAAGGCGTAGCATCACACTCTCCGTCTCAGGATCGCCCATACGGCAGTTGTACTCAATCACGTATGGTTCGGCCTCCTTGCTGGGGGTATTGGTGCGATTGATGAGTCCGAAGAAGATGAATCCCTTGTAGTCGATACCATCAGCGGCCAGTCCTTCTACGGTAGGACGGATGATACGATCCTCCACCTTCTGCATCCACTCCTTGGTGGCGAAGGGAACGGGGGTCACACTACCCATACCGCCAGTGTTCAAGCCTGTATCGTGCTCGCCAATACGCTTGTAGTCCTTGGCCTCAGGCAGAATCTTGTAGTTTTTACCATCAGTAAGCACGAAGACCGAACACTCGATACCACTCATAAACTCCTCAATCACCACACGGCTCGAGGCGTTGCCGAACATACCGCCCAGCATCTCCTTCAGTTCTTTCTTGGCTTCGTCGAGGGTGGGAAGTATGAGTACACCCTTACCAGCACAAAGTCCATCGGCCTTCAGCACGTAGGGAGCCTCGAGGGTTTCGAGAAACTTCAGTCCTTCCTCCAGATGCTCGCCATCGAATGTCTGATAACGGGCTGTGGGGATGTTGTGACGCTCCATGAAACTCTTGGCGAAATCCTTCGAGCCTTCGAGCACGGCACCAGCCTTTGAAGGACCAATCACGGGCACGTTCTTCGTACGCTCGTCAACCTTCAACTCGTCGTAGATACCCTTTACCAGAGGATCCTCAGGGCCTACCACCACCATGTTGATGCCTTTCTCAACCACGAATGCCTTGATAGCCTCGAAGTCGTCGGCCTTCATGGCTACATTTTCGCCGCAGTTGCCTGTACCAGCGTTACCTGGGGCGATATAGAGTTTCTCACATTTGTTGCTCTGAGCGATTTTCCAAGCCAGGGCGTGCTCACGTCCGCCACTTCCTAATAGTAAGATCTTCATGTTGTTTATTTCAATTTTCAATTTTCAATTTTCAATTACTTCAAATAGTCTTCGAAATATTGGGTAATTCTTTCGTGCAGATGCACTGAGGCATGACCACGCATGTTGTGCTCCTCACCAGGATAGGCGAAGAAATCGGGCTGAGTACCAGCCTTGATGCATGCATCGAGGAAACTCAGACAATGCTGTGGCACCACCGTATTATCGTTATATCCTGTGATAATCTGCAGCTTACCCTTCAGGTTCTTGGCCTTGCTGATGAGGCTCGTTTTAGCATAGCCCTCAGGATTATTCTCTGGGGTGCCCATATAGCGCTCGCCATACATCACCTCATACCATTTCCAGTCTATCACGGGGCCACCAGCTACACCCACTTTGAATACATCGGGATAGTTGGTCATCAGCGAGATGGTCATGAAGCCTCCAAAGCTCCAACCATGCACACCCAGATGGTCCATATCCACATAGGGTAGGGTACGCAGATACTCCACACCCTTCATCTGGTCTTGCATCTCAATCTGTCCCAGCTGGTGGAAAGTAGCCTGTTCAAAGTCACGACCACGATACTGGCTACCACGATTGTCGAGAATAAACACGATGTAGCCTTTCTGCGACATATAGGTCTCCCAGGGGCGAGAGGCCCAGTGCCATGAAGCCTGTACGTTGTTGGCGTGCGGACCACCATAGACATAAACCACAGTAGGATATTTCTTATTGGGATTGAAGTCGTGGGGTTTTACCATTCTATAAAAGAGATCGGTCACGCCGTCTGCGGCCTTGATACTGCCACACTCAAAGATGGGCTGCTGATAACCTGCCCAGGGATCCTCAGCTTCTAAGAGGTGAGAGGTGAGAGGTGAGAGGTGAGAGATATCCACGATATCGATCACCCTTGGTCTTGTGGGGGTGACGTATTCGTCTACGAGGAAACTACCTGATGCAGACAGCTTGGCATTGTGTACACCATCCACCGTCTCCAACTGCTTTATCTCTCCCTTCATGTTCACGCTGTAGAGACGATGATGCAAGGGGTGCTCCTTGTTGGCCTTGATGATGATGCTCTTCTGCTTTTGGTTGAAGCCCACCAGCTTCATCACCACCCACGGACCCTTTGTTAACTGCTTCAGCTCCTTACCATTCTTATCAAATAGATATAGGTGGTTGTAACCGTCCTTCTGACTCTGCATCACGAACTTCGTGGCGTCCCAAGGCAGGAACTCTATGGGATGCAGAGGCTCCACGTATTTGTCTGATGTCTCGCGATACAGTTCTGCTATCTTCTCGCCTGTCGTGGCGTTATACGATACCAGACGGCAATCGTTCTGTCCGCGATTCAACTCAAACATATAAATGGTCTTCGAATCGGGACTCCAGGCAATATTCGTGAAGTAACGGTCTGTAGGGTCGCCAGCCTGCAGATAGATGGTCTTCTCTGTGTTCAGGTCGTACACACCCACCGTTACCTTGTGGCTTGTCATACCTGCCATGGGGTATTTGTCGGGCTCGTAGCTGGCATTGCGGGGGAAGATGTCCACCTGCGGATAGTCTGTCACCATGCTCTGATCCATGCGATAGAAGGCCAGCTTCTGTCCGTCTGGACTCCAGAAGGTGCCCTTGTCTATTCCGAATTCATTACGATGTACACTCTGTCCGTAAACTATCTCGCGACTGCCGTCTGTCGATAGCTGATGCTTCTTGCCCTTGCCGTCAGCCACGAAAAGCTGGTTGTCTTCTACATAAGCCGTGGCTCTCGAGTCCTTGCTCCAGTCGTAGGCATTCTGTCCTGATATGCTGTCTTGCCATACCATCTTCTTGGCCTCAAAGTCTACCAGTATTACGGCTTTCCTATTACCCAACTGCACGAGAGGCTGGTCAGGGTAGGGGAAACTGGCGTTCATCAGGTGGCGCACGTACTTCTCGTCGTTGCTCTCAGCCCATGTGTTAATGTCGTCGAGGGTGAAGAGCACAGTCTTCTCGCCCGTCTTCTTGTCTATCAGATAACACGCTTCCACATCGGTATTCACCAACTTGTCGCCCCACCATGTGAGCCACATATTCTTAGGGCGGAGGTTGGCATAGTTATTACCTCCGTAGTTCAGATCCTCGAGTGTGAAAAGCTTGTCTTGTGCGCTCATTGTTGTCGATACTGCCAGCATGATAGCCATGGCCAGCAACTGCTTAATCCTCATCATCGTCGAACCTCCTTTTCTTTCCGAAGTCCTTGCCTTTTCCGAATGAGCGACCCTTGCCGCTTCTGTCAAAGCGCTCATGTCCACCCTTATTGGGAGTACCCTTGTAGCCGCCCTTTCGGTCTCTGCGCTCTTCGCGATCCTCACGACCACCCTCTCTGCGACCTCTGCGCTCCTGGCGATCGTCCTTCTTCAGGTCATGACGGTGGAAGGTAAACGAGCGGATGTCGGCCTCCTCATTCTCCTCCTGTTCCTCCAGACGCTTCTTGAACTCACGTTCCTTCTTGAAGCGATGCTTCTCTGCCATCTGGCGTTTCTCCTCTTCCGTCTTCACGATACCGCCTTCCGAGCGGAAATCCTTCAGTTTTCCGTCGAACATCTGGTACTTACGGAACTCACACTCCAACGATCCATTATAAAGAGGAATCTTAATGCTGGGCTTCAGACCTATCTGGTCGAAACACTCCTCGCGATAGCTCAGCACCCAGGCATCGTTGCCCTTGAACTGGTGCTTCAGACGCTCGCCTATCATCTTATATGTACCCATCAGGTCGGGTGTCGATATGCGCTCTCCGTAGGGTGGGTTGGTAATGATGATGCTCTTGTTCTGTGGCTGGGTGAAGTCCTTGAAGTCCTGCTGCTCCACGCTGATGATATCTGAGAGGCCAGCAGCCTTCACATTCAGTCGGGCTGTGTTTACAGCCTTCATGTCGATGTCGTAGCCATAAATCTTGTGGTTGAACTCGCGCTCCAGACTCTCGTCGTTGTAAATCTCATCGAAGAGGTCAGCGTCGAAGTCGGGCCACTTTTCGAAGGCATACTCCTTGCGGAACAGTCCAGGTGCCATGTTGCGGGCGATGAGGGCAGCCTCAATAATCAGAGTTCCACTACCACACATGGGATCGATGAAGTCTGTGTCGCCCTGCCATCCTGACAACAGTATCATACCTGCAGCCAGTACCTCGTTCAGCGGAGCTTCTACACTCTCCTGGCGGTAGCCACGACGATGCAGACTCTCACCGCTGGAGTCGAGACTCAGCGTACACTTGTCTTCTGCAATGTGCATGTTCAGTCGGATGTCAGGATTAGCCACTGAGATATTGGGGCGCTTGCCCGTCTTCTCGCGGAACTGATCCACGATGGCGTCTTTCACTTTATACGATACGAACTTCGAGTGGCGGAACTCTTCCGAGAACACCACAGAGTCAACGGTAAACGTCTTGTCCGTTCCTAAATATTCAGTCCAGTCTATCTTCTTGATTTCCTCATACACGTCGTCAGCGCTTCTTGCCTTGAAGTGGTGTATGGGTTTAAGGATTCTGATGGCGGTGTGCAATTGGAAGTTTGCACGATACATCAACTCTTTATCACCTGTAAACGAAACCATTCGTCTACCGATTTCTACATCGTTAGCCCCCAGTTGGGTCAGCTCTTTCGCCAGTACAGGTTCCAGTCCCATAAACGTTTTGGCGATCAGTTCAAATCTTTGTTCCATGAAAATGTGTCAATTACAGCCTGCAAAGTTAACACAAAGTCGCCGAAAAACCGCCTTTTTTTCTGTTAATCTAATAAAAAACTTTAGTTTTTGTCAAAAAAAGGGCTTTATTTGCTGATTTTCCAAATAAAATACTTACTTTTGCCCATCATAAAATGTGAAGCCATGGTTAGATTTCTGCTCAGTATTCAGATAGACGACGCTTATCTCTATCCCATTCTGTGGGGTCTGGGTGCGTTGTTGCTTGTTCTGTTGTCCGTGTCGCTAGTCATTCAATATAGGAATGGCTTCAAGATCCGTAAGGAGTTGGAGGAACTCGATCGCGTGCGTCAGGATAATATTGAGTATGATCTGGTGCTGAAGGCCATGAAACTGTCCACATGGCATATTGATGCTAAGAAACGAACCCTCACCTTCGATGCCGATTTCCGTGGTGGAACCAATAATTATTTCACAGCCACAGAAACGCCGCTCGATCTGATCCCTGATCTTCTGGCGCCTAACGATTCCCAGCGTGTGATGTCCTCTCTTGAGGATTTGATTTCTGGGCGCAAGATGATTTACGAGGAGCAGTATCAGACCCGAGGTAGTGCCACAGGACAGCCTTATTGGGAGCAGAGTTTTGCTACGGTGGCCAATCGCGATGAGGAAGGTATGCCTACGCTGATAGTGGGAGCCTCCATGCGTATCGACGATCAGAAACAGATGGAGACAGCCCTGATTAATGCCCGTAATAAGGCTGAGGAAAGCGATCGCCTGAAGACTGCCTTCATTGCTAACATGGGTCATGAAATCCGTACTCCGCTGAATGCCATCGTTGGTTTTGCCGACCTGCTGCCTGTGGTTGAGAGCGAGGAAGATCGCAATCAGCTCATCAGCGAGATTCAGATGAACAACCACAAGCTGCTTCAGATTATCGATGGCCTTGTCAGCATGTCGAAGATTGAGGCCGAGGCCAAGAGTCTCGTGAAGGCTCAGATTGATATTGTACCCATCCTTCAGAGTGTTGCTAATGAACACAAACAGCTTGTCGATGGCGTGACGGTGGCTATTGCCACACGTTTCCCCTACGATGAGTTGCTCATGAATACCGATGCCGACAAGCTTCGTGAGGTGGTCGATAACCTCATGCAGAATGCAGTAAAGTTTACCCTCCATGGCACTATCACCTTAGGCTACAACCTCTCTGAGGGCGACCATGTACGCATATGGGTGCAGGATACTGGTAAGGGTATCGCCCAGGAGGACCAGCAGCGTATCTTCGAGCGCTTTGTCAAGCTCGACGATTATATCCCTGGTGCAGGTCTTGGCCTGTCGGTAGTTAAGTCGCATGTCGAGAGTCTGGGCGGAATCATAGGTCTGGAGTCAGAGATCAACAAGGGCTCTACCTTCTGGATTGATCTGCCCCTGATGTAATTTTTCAGGCGGTCTGCAACTTTTCAAGCTTCTGTCTCGTCAAATAAGCAGAAGTTGAATCAAAAAAAAGAAAATGATTATGAAAAGAATTCAGTTTGCAATCGTAGGTCTTGTATCGCTCGTCGTTACTTCAGCGATGACATCGTGTTCATGTAATACCCATGCCGTTTTCACAGGTAAGATGGTTTCGCAAAATCGTCATATCAATGGTTTCGATGAAATCGAGGTGAATGGCTCTCCTACAGTTTATTATGCCCAGAGCGATAGCTTCTCTGTGAAAGTGAAGGGTCCTGAGGATGCCGTTGAGAACATCATTACCGAGAAGGAGGGCAACTCGCTGGTTATCCGCAATAAGGGTAAGTTTGGCGTTGTCAATTTCCAGTTGGGTGGCGATGACGAGCTGGCTGTTTATGTTACTTCTCCTGATATCGTGGCTGTACGCTTAAATGGCTCTGGCGACTTTGTCAGCGAGAAGAAGGTTGATACCGATAATATGGCCATCACCCTGCGTGGTTCAGGCGACATCAGTTTCGATGATCTGCTCTGCGATCGTTGCAAGGTCGACCTCATTGGCTCTGGCGACATCACTCTGGATCGTCTCGAGGCTCAGAGTGCATCAGCCGCGCTGATTGGTTCTGGTGATATAAGATTGAAATTGATTAAAGTTCTCGATACCAATCTCTCTGTGAAGGGCTCAGGCGACATCAAGGCCGAGTTCGTCAAGGGATGTGGCGCTGTGGATTGCGATCTGAATGGCTCAGGCGACATCAGCCTGCAGGGAAAGGTCGCTCGCTTCCACCAGTCGAAACATGGTTCGGGCGATATAGATATAGATAATTTACAAATAGAATGAAATATGCAATTATAGCCGCAGGCGAAGGGTCGAGGTTGGCCCAGGAGGGCATTACCAGTCCTAAACCCCTTGTCGAGGTTAACGGCGAAAGGCTCATCGACCGTCTCTTGCGGGTCTTTATGGCCAATGGCGCTTCTGAGGTGGTGGTTATCTGTAACGAGCAGATGACGGCTGTAAGGAACCATCTCGAAACGATCAGCCAGCGGGGCGATATCCCCCTCAAGTTCATTGTCAAGTCCACACCCAGTAGCATGCACAGCATGTGGGAACTGAGTCGTTGGCTTGACAATGAGCCTTTTGTACTCACCACCGTCGATACCATCTTCCGCGAGGAGGAGTTTGCTGCTTATGTTGAGGCTTTCCAGAGACTCATCACGAGTGGCGAGGGCGACGGACTGATGGGTGTTACCGATTATATCGACGACGAGAAACCGCTTTACGTCTCTACCGATGATGATCTGCGTATCACGGGCTTCCTCGACGCCTGCGATGCCCCCAAGTACATTAGTGGTGGCATCTATGGTCTGACACCCCAGAGCATTACCACCTTGCGTGGCTGCATAGAGCGTGGTGAGAGTCGTATGCGTAATTTCCAGCGGGCCCTCGTGGCTGATGGTCTTCGCCTGAAGGCTTACCCCTTCTCGAAGGTGCTCGATATTGACCACGCCTCTGATATTCAGAAAGCCGAGGGCTTTCTTAGAGGTGAGAGGTGAAAGGCTACGGGTAGGCGAGCTTTGCTCGGGAATGGAGCTAGAGGTGAGAGAGATGAGAATACTAATGATTCAGCGGGCAGAGAGGTTCTCGCCAAACTCGGTAGAGAACGATAAGGCGATACTCCAGGCAGTAGGCGCCCGTCTCACGGCTGCTGGTCATCAAGTAGATATGATAAGCGAGTTGGCGCTCAAAACGCCCCTTGCTTACGATGCAATCTTCACGATGGGTCGCGAGCCTGAAACGCTCCAAGCCTTGAAAGCCTTGAAAAGCGTGAAGGTGATCAATCGCCCTGAGGGCATTGACAATTGCGCCCGATCGAAGTTGGAGGCTGTCATGGCGCAGACTGGAAGCCCTGTGCCCCCAAAGGAAGGCCCTGATGGCTATTGGCTCAAGCGGGGCGATGCAGCTGCACAGTCCAAGGACGATGTGCAATATGCAGCCACGAAGGCCGAGCTCGATGAAAAGATTCGCCACTTCGAGAGTCGTGGTATCCGCGATTACGTGGTGAGTGCCCATGTGGTGGGCGATGTGGTGAAGTTTTATGGTGTCTCTGATACAGGCTTCTTCCGCTACTATTACCCCACCGACGATGGACAGTCGAAGTTTGGCGATGAGGCTCGTAACGGTCGGGCTCATCATTACCCCTTCTCCGAGGCTCAGCTTCAGTACGAGGTAGAGCGCTTGGCAGAGGCTGTAGGGGTAGAGGTGTTTGGAGGCGATGCCATCATCCGCAGCGATGGCACGTTCTGCATCATCGACTTCAACGATTGGCCCAGCTTCTCCCGCTGCCGCGAGTCCGCCGCTACTGCGATAGCGGCGCTCATTGAACATTGAGCATTGAACATTGAAAATTGTATAATTGTCAAATAGTCAAATAAAATAATGGCAACATTTAAGGAATTACTGAAATTATCATTCAAGAGCGAGGATACTGAGGAGTGGCTCGATGTCCACTTCACACGTCCTATAGGTCTTGCATTCGCCCTGTTGTGGAATAAGTTCGATATCCATCCCAACGTCATCACCATCCTCTCCATCTTCCTTGGAGTAGGGGCGGGCTGGATGTTCCATTACACCGACCTCTGGTCGAACGTCGCTGGCGTACTGTTACTCATGTTTGCCAACTTCTGCGACTCCACCGATGGTCAGATGGCTCGCCTTACGGGCAAGAAGACCCTCATAGGCCGTATGCTCGACGGCTTCTCGGGCGACGTCTGGTTCTTCGCTATTTATATCGGTATCGTGGTGCGCTTGTGGAATCAGAACATCCCCTTCACCAATATCCATTGGGGTTTCTGGGGCTTCCTGCTCTGTGCTGTGGCTGGTTTCGGCTTCCACTCCAAGCAGAGTTCGCTGGCCGATTATTATCGTCAGATCCACCTCTACTTCCTTCTGGGCAAGGAGGGTAGCGAGCTCGATAACTATGAGCAGCAGCGTAAAATCTATGAGTCGTTGCCTAAGAATGACTACCTTTCGCGCGTGTTCTATTATAATTACGCCAATTATTGCAAGAGTCAGGAGGATCGTACCCCCTATTTCCAGCGCTTCTTCCGCCAGTGGAAGGAGGAGCCCTTTGAGTCTCATCGCCAGCTGCTGATCACCAACAGCCGTCCGCTCATGAAGTACACCAACCTGCTCACGTTCAATTCACGTGCCATCACCATCTACATTACCTGTCTGCTGGGATGTCCGTGGGTTTATCCTCTGCTCGAGATCACCGTGTTCCAGGCCATGTATGTCTACATGCATCGCACACACGAGCAATTGTCATATTATTTAATGATTACCCCTGCCAATTTGGATAATGATTAAAGGTTATATTTTCGACTACGGTGGCACGCTCGATACGGGCGGACAGCACTGGGGCAAGGTCATCTGGCATGCCTACGAGCACCAGCAGGTGCCCGTGAGTGAGGAACATTATCGCGAGGCCTACGTGCATGGCGAGCGTACCTTGGGGCGCAACCCCATCATCAAGCCCGAGTTCACCTTCCGCAAGACGCTCGAGACCAAGCTCCGTCTGCAGTTGGAGTATCTCCACGAGCATGTCTCCTCCGATAGTCCGCTGGAGTTGGGTGTCTCTTCCCTGATGGCTTTCGATTCCAGCATCAAACCCCTCATGTCCTACCTCTATCCCTTGCTCGATGAACTCTATGAGAACACCAACCAGCAGACGTTCCATAGTCGCGAGGTGCTCATGACGCTCCAGCGTCATTTCCCCATGGTGCTCGTCAGCAATTTCTATGGCAATATCCATACCGTGCTGCGCGAGTTTGGTTTCGAGAACCTCTTCCAGCAGGTCATCGAGAGTGCTGTGGTGGGCGTACGTAAGCCCGATCCGCGTATCTTCACGCTGGGTGTGGAGGCGCTGGGACTTGAGCCCGACGAGGTAGTGGTGGTAGGCGATAGCATCGATAAGGACATCATCCCTGCCCGTGAGGCAGGCTGTCACACCATCTGGTTCAAGGGCGAGGGCTGGACTAATGATCCCGTCGACGAGTCGATACCCGATAAGATCATCACGGATCTCGCGGAGATCCTATAGAATATTATAATGATGATGATAATAAAATATAATATAAAGGTGCAATGGTGGTTGAGAATGATCGTAATTTTGTTCATCCTCTATCTCACCCCTCACCTCTCACCTCTCACCTCTGTTTATGCGCAGAACCCTCACTTGCTGACGGGCCAGATACTCGATGCCTCTACGGGCGAGCCTGTACCCTTTGCTTCATGCCAGTACAAAGGCCATAACATCGGCATGGTGTCCGATATCGAAGGCAACTACTCCATCGCCCGCCATAACGGTTGGCAGCTCACGTTCTCGGCTGTAGGCTATGTGTCGCAAACCATTCTGGTCAACGCCTCTGCCAAGAACATCGTGAGGGTGCGCCTCAAGCCCGATAATCAGGTGCTCAAGGAAGTCACCGTCAAGTCTAAGCGTAGTCGCTATAGTCGTAAGAACAACCCCGCTGTCGAGATGATGAAGAAGGTGGTGGCAGCCAAGAAGCTTACCGACCTCTCCAACCACGACTTCTATCAGTACAACAAGTACCAGAAGATCACCCTCGCCTTCAACGACTTCAAGCCTGAGGAACTCGATTCCTCGCCTAAGTTCCGCAAGCGCCCGTGGCTGGTCGATCAGATAGAGGCTTGCCCCTATAACAACAAGCTCATCCTCCCCATCAGCGTCGATGAGACCGTGTCGCAGAAAATCTATCGTAAGAAGCCCCACGACGAGAAGACCATCATCAAGGGCATGAACTCTACGGGTATCAACGACCTCATCCAGACGGGCGACATCCTGAATACCGTCGTCAAGGACATCTTTACCGATGTCAACATCTACGACGATCAGATACGCATGCTGCAGTATCCCTTCACCTCGCCCATTGGTAAGGACGCCATCGCCTTCTATCGCTATTACATCCAGGATACCCTCATGGTGCAGGGCAACCTCTGCTTCCACCTCCATTTCCTGCCCAACAACCAGCAGGACTTTGGTTTCCGTGGCGACCTCTATATCCTGGCCGACTCCTCATGGCAGGTGAAGCGTTGCGAGATGACCATCCCCAAGAAGAGCGATGTGAACTTTGTGGAGAACATGCAGATTGTGCAGGAGTTTACCCAGCTGCCCAATGGCGAGTGGGTGCTCTCTGTCGATGATTTCTTCACGGAACTCAAGTTCGCCAGTTTCCTCAATACCTTCGCCGTGATCCGTAATACGCGTATGACCGACTATGCCTTCGACGAACTGCCACGTCAGCTCTTCAAGGGCAAGAAGAAGGAGGTGAAGGATGCCAATGCCATGATGCGAGGCGACGACTTCTGGGCGCAGTATCGCCAGGTGGAACTCACCAAGAGCGAGAGCTCCATGGATAATTTCATCAAGAACATCGAGAATATCAAGGGCTTTAAGTATATCATCTTCTGTCTGAAGGCTCTCATCGAGAACTTCGTCGAGACGGGCTCCAAGAAGCACCCCTCTAAGGTCGATATCGGCCCTGTCAACACCATCGTCACCTCCAACTTCATCGATGGTCTGCGTACGCGTCTCTCTGCCCAGAGCACGGCCAATCTCGATTCCAACTTCTTCTTCCGTGGCTACGTGGCCCGAGGGTGGGGTAGTAAGAAGATGTATTATAAAGGCGATGTCATCTACTCGTTCAATAAGAAGGAGTACCTGCCGCGCGAGTTCCCCCAGCGCACGCTCACCTTCTCTTCGAGCTACGACATCGAGTCGCCCTCCGATAAGTTCATGCATACCGATAAGGATAACATGTTCACCGCTTTCAAGTGGGATAAGGTCGATAAGATGCTCTTCTACAATCGCCAGTCGATTACCTTTGAGCGCGAGGAGGACTGGGGCTTCCGCACCACCCTGCGCCTGAAGACCGAGGAGAACGAGGCCGCTGGCGAGCTGTATTACATCCCCCTGAGCGAGAGCCCCGATCGTTCGCTCTGGACCAACTGGAGCCATCCCGTGGCGCCTATGTTCCAGGGTGGTGAGTTCACCACAGCCCTGTATGCCCCTGTGGCCTCCCGCAAGTTCCGCACTACTGAGCTCTATGCCCAGCTGCGCTTCGCCCCTGGCGAGAGCTTCATCAACACCAAGCAGCGCCGTGTGCGCATCAACCTCGATGCCCCCGTCTTTACCCTCAGCCACACGCTGGGCATCAAGGGCCTCTTGGGCAGCGATTACAGCTATAACTTTACTGAGGCCTCCATCTATAAGCGCTTCTGGCTCAAGTCGTGGGGTAAGGTCGATATCATGCTCAAGGGCGGCATCGAGTGGGAGAAGGTGCCTTATCCGCTCCTCATCATGCCCGAGACCAACCTCTCGTATATCCTGCAGGACTTCACCTTCACGTCCATCAACAACATGGAGTTCCCCACCGATCGCTTCCTCTCAGGTAATATTGGCTGGGACCTCAATGGTAAGCTCTTCAATCGCATTCCGCTGTTGAAGAAACTCAAGTGGCGTGAGTATATCGGCTTCCGCATCCTCTGGGGCGAGCTCACCGATAAGAACAACCCCTTCCTCGAGGAGAATGCCGGCTCTCCGCTGCTCATGTACTTCCCTGAGGGCTCTTACGTCATCGATCCCAAGCGCCCCTACATGGAATTGTCGCTCGGCATCCACAACATCTTCAAACTCATCCATGTGGAGTATGTGCGCCGTCTCAACTACAACGAGCTCCCCACCGCCCACAAACACGGCGTCCGCTTCATGATCCGCACCACATTCTAGAATGTGGAAATATGACAAATGATGTTTGGACATACTACTAGAATAAAAACAAGTGCCACCCTATTGCAGGATGGCACTTTTCTTTGGAATTACTATTAACCGTGTTAGTCATGGGGCTATTTACTAACTATATCACTATTACTAAAAGATGAACTAATCGGATGTACGTTTCATAATTATCTTTTTAATGGATAGTTTTTGCAATCATTGTCATTTAGTATAATGTATTTTTGTATGATTAAACAAGGAGTAAGTAGCCGTGAGGCTCACGTTGGTGAGATGTTGGCTTGTGTGAAAGTGCTCATCAAAGAGTTTGGTATCTGAGGGATAAATACCTACTGCAGAAGTATACGACCTAGAACCCTCCACAATATATTGTGAGAATGGATCGGTAGCCGTTAACGAGAGTTTCAGACGATCACGCAATAAAGAGCACCGCACAGCGAAACTAAAGTAACCATAGCCGTCATAGCACGTTATGCCTTGATAGTCTTTCAACCAATGGTCATAGCGCCCGCTTACCATCCAGGTGTGCTTTCGGTTTAGGAATAAGTCCGTACTCAAGGCAAGGCGACCTCCCCGTCCGCTGCAACGCTGACTGACAATCGTATTGTATCGAGCATCAATATCACTAGGAAGCTTCACTTCTGTGGGAACAGCCATATGCTTCGTGCCATTGACAATACGGCTGTCAGTCATATAGGCGGCATCGGCATCGTAATAGTAAACCTCTCCCTCAGCCATCGCAGAGAACTGATGCGAGAACTGATGCTGATAACGAAGAATAAGTCCTGACTTCTCGTAGTTCACACAGTTGATGGGATAGGTCATCTGGTAAGGTTGGACATCTTCATTTGGGGTATTAAAATAAAACTCCGATATCCACTCTACCTGATTTTGGGCTTTGTGATAATAGGCGGTGGCATTCAGACCACGACCATTGGTATAATTTAACTCCAAACTCTTCGTCTTTCCATGAAAAAGAGCTGGATTGCCTTGCATGTAGTAGCTTTGATGGAAAAAGAACTGGAGTGGATTCATGTCGTGCAGATTCGGGCGGTTGATGCTCACACCGTATGCCAGACTCAGCTGGTGATGATGACCAAGTCGCCATGCAAGATGGAGTGTAGGCAGGAGTTCATTGTAGGTGCGGTTGTTCTCCTCATACCTGATGATGTCGTCGGGTGTATAGACGCCAGGGGTATTGGTTTTACCTTCGAGCCACGTACGTTCCAAACGAAGGCCTGCCTTGGCTGAAAGACGCTTGCCAAAGAAATCGCGTTGAAGAGTCAAATATGCTGCTGCTGTACGCTCACAATAATCATAGTCGGTGGTGTTCAGCACCAATGCATAATTATCATTACCTCCGTTAGTGATATACGAAGGATTGCTAATATCAGTATAAGCCAGTCCTGCATCCATACAGACGAACTCAAACGGCATTGCCAGGTTCAACTTGACGTCATGGAGTTTGTATTTGACATTGGCAGTGGTAAAAAGCGCCATCTGTATAGATGGATCATATTCCTTCAACTCAGATGACCAGCCATTCGTCTTATCTTCGTTCTTCTGCTGGAAATAGTTGTAGCTGAAGTTCAGCTTCTTTCCCTTATGATCGAGTTTCCAATCTGCATAAGCTGTCAGGTTAAGAGTCTTGGCAGGATAATTGGGATAAAGACCGTTCGACGACATGTTATATGAATAACGGCCAACTTTGTCATTAAGAACATAAGCCTTATCCTCACTTTCGATAGTGAGTCGTTGACTCTGGCTTGAAAGCATGGCTCCTAATTCCAGTTTTTCTGAAGGTCGCCAGCGTAGCATCGTGTTTATACCGATGTTGCCATCGTGTCTGTCCATACGAATGTGTTCGCTCTTGTCATATTTTCTAATACCATGTATTATGTTACTATATTTTGTATATGTTCCCTTCGCACTGGCCACCCAACTCTGCTGAAGATCGAGGGAGAAATCGAGCTTTTGTGAACCATAGCTGAGTGAGGCATTGAGGCGCTCACTATACCCAGAACTACTGTGTTCACGGGTAAAGCCATCGTTCATTATACCCTGTCCGCTAAGATCGGCCCGCCAACCTTGTGACTGCGCCGTATTGAGTACGATGTTGATATAACCGCCAGCCTCGGTCTGATACTCGCCTGAAGGCACAGAAATCACTTCGATACGCTCAATGTCCTCAGCTCGCATAGACCATAGCTTCTGGCGGATGGTCTCACCATCGTGCTCCACCATTCTGCCGTTGAGCATAAAGTGGGCAGGGCCCTTGCCTAAGATGGAGGCATTACCTCCAGTCACACTTACCATCGGTACACGGTTCAGCAGTTCCATCGCCGTCAGCTCACGGGCAAAGGCATCACGGCTCACAATATACGACAGACGATCGGCCTCGCTGCGGATGACAGGCACATGACCGCTCACAGATACTGGCCCTAAATAGATATTCGCTGTCTGCAGCCTCAATGTACCCACATTGCCGATAGGTAGAGCGCGCTCCAGCGTCTTATAGCCTATGCAACTTACCTTTACCCTGGCTTCATGGGCACTACAAGGAATCACAAAGTCGCCTGCCTCATTGCTAACGCCTCCACCGATGACAGTAGAATCAGAAGGATGATATAACAGGATGTTGGCGTAGGCAATGGGCTGATTGTGAGCATCCACCAATCGCCCCGTCAATTTTGTACGGTCTTTCTGGATACACTCCACGAAAATGTTACGGCCCTTCACCGATACCTTTACAGGATAGAATCCACATACCTGACGTACGGCATCAGGTACGGAACTACTCTTGCGGATGTCGGTAGTTACGGTGAAGTCCTCTAACTCGTCATAAACGAATGAGATGTCGTAACGTTCCGTACTATGGTCTAGGGCGATCAGGGCCTCAGAGAGTGACGTGGCCTTGAAATGGTGCTGGGCTTTCAGGCTGCCTGTTGCCATCATCAACCCTGCAAAAATTAATAATATAGTGTGTCTCATGGTCTTTATTCGATAGTTAATGTATGATTCTCTATTTTGATGTCCACTTTCTCAAACGCGTTCAGGCGCTCTACCACCTGCTCCAACGGTTCACTTGGCGACCATTTCGTATAGAGTCGCAAGTGACTGGCTGTTTCGTTGCGGAAGTCCACACCGACGTGGTAGTGGTCAGCAATACGATTGACTATGCTGTCGAGTTCGGTATTCTCGAAAGTCAGCGTGGTGTCGGCAGGCAATGATGTCACCTGCTCCGTCAAAGGCTTTGTCGGCTGATTCATAACCTGTTCCTTTGGCGATGTCTTCGCGCTTGTACCTATTATTAAAGCATAGACAATGCCAGAAAGCATCACCAGTCCGATGAAGGCGGCAGCTACTCTGAACCATAGGCGAGATGACATAGTGACCGCCTTTGTTCGCTGCTTTGGTTGCTGGCGGCGTGTAGCAAAAGCTTGTTCTGCCTTTATGGCTGCTTCATAGCAGTCGCGCACTTCCTGATCCTGGAAGAGTTTTTCCAGTTCTTCGTCTGTGAATTCTTCTGGGTGCTCCATGGCACGAAGCATCTGTTCAATCTTGTCTTCTTTCATCTTATCGTAGGATTAAAGTGTTCTCTAAGTTTACGTTAAGCCTTTGCCAGATGCTTGTAGACGGCAGTCTCGCTGATTTCCATCTGCGTAGCAATCTCGTGATACGAAAGCCCATCGTCATAACGCAATTGGAAAGTGCGCCAAGTCTGAGGCGTGAGCCGTTCCTCCGCGTAGGTCATCATCTCAGCTACCTGCTGCTGTTCCGTTTCAACGGGCGTCACGCTGGGTTCGGCCAATGTCAGGTGCCTGCGAATCTTTTCCCTCAGCGAAAGGCGGCGTATACGGTCGAGACATTGATTGCGGACAGCCGTCATCAGATAAGCCTCCGTCCGCTCCAAGGGGAGATGCAGGGTACCTTTGACGAGCCGTTCCATCACGTCGCTCACCGTATCACGGGCTTCTTCCTCATCATGCAACAGCGCAATAGCCAGCGCTATCATCTGTTCGTGATACACGCGAAACAATCGTTCTGTTTCTGTTTGATCTGGCATACTTTTCTTACTTCTTTTCCTATATAACGAATAAAGGGAGCTATTTCCTAACCCCCATTATGAAAAAAGATCTAATCATTCTTATAATATTGCCCAGCCTCAACCAATAATAATGAATATTATTATCTCAGATTCAAACTTTTAGGTAACTTTTCAAGGCCTTGACGTAGGCCTCGAAAGCTTGCCTTCCTTTGGTAGTGATTCGGCAGATGGTGCATGGACGCTTGCCTTTGAAGGTCTTCTCCACTTCGATATATCCTGCTGCTGAGAGCTTGTCGATCTGAACACTCAGATTGCCAGCCGTTGCCCCCGTCTGCTCCTTGATATATGGGAACTCGGCTTCGTCAACGCTGATTAGCAGCGACATCACGGCCAGTCGCAGCTCAGCGTGCAGCAGTGGATCTAATGGTAGGAATGGCATAGGCTACTTCTGACGTTTTAGCATCCAACCAGGGAGCATCAAGCCGATGAATGCGAAAAAAACTACGATGAGGTTAGGACCTATGACATAGTGGATGGCCATGCGATAATTCAATGGTAAGTTGCTAGCAGTAAGAAAGAAATCTGTCACCCCAATAGACTGCCAAAAGAAACCTACAATGCCCCCAATAATACCACACCACACTAGCCAACGGCTTTTTAGTATATAGCCATTAATTGTTATGGCCATGCCCATTAGCAAAAGGATAATGCGGAAAATGTGTATTTTATTATAATGAAAGACTTCCATGTTATTAACAGTTTCTGCACTCATGAGCATCAGCTTGTTGAAGAGAATAGAAAGCACGCAAAAAGAAAGTGCAAAGATTCCGAATGTCTGCCAAGTTTTATCCACCATTGTTCCTACAAAACTGACGGGAACCTTTGGCTGATTCCTTTTTGCATAACGATCTATACCTATTATTAAAATAGGTGTCAATGCATATAACAGATAAAAAAACTCATTATTTGTGATTGAGGCACATATGCTAACAAGTATGGCTATGCCGATGATACAAGCACCTGACACAAAAAGCGAAAAGCCTGCCTCTTTCGATACTGTCTTACGGCTTTGGGTTATCTGCTTGGTAATAATCTCCAGACTGCGCTCGGCAGTCATTTCCATGTTTTCTTCCATTGTTGTTCACATTTTGATGATTAAAGAATGTTGTTTTAAACTCTCTTTCGTGCCGCGTCCTTCCTCCTGCAGAAAGGTCGGACTAGGCACAATTCATCCGGATTGCGCTGCAAAGGTAAATAAGTTTATGTTATAAACCAAATTATATCGTGAATTATTTCTCTTTGAAAGGATTATTTAACAATTAAGTGGGGCAATTATTTATTTTCGCATGCGAGATTGAAAAAAAAGTTGTACCTTTGCACTTTGGTTATCAACCATGACTTATGATAGAAGAAATAATCAGAACGGCTGATTTCATCTTCGAGCGAAAGGGCGTGTATAAGTTGTTCGATCTGAAGACCATATCAGGCAAAAACTCCGTTGGTAATAGATTGAGAGAATCGATTGGGCAGACGAATCGTGTGTTGCTCAATATGGCAAATGATTACAATACTCGCTTGTTGGCTTCAGACATCAAAAGCTCGGAGAGCTCTGCAAGACCAGCCACAAGACGGCCGATGGGAACATCCCCAGCCGCGTGGCGATAGAGAATCTGAAGAATATCTGTGAGAATTGGTTAGAGGATCTTAGATACAGCAATAATGTGCTGTATGAAGAGGTGGGGTCTGACGGGGGACAGGTTCCTGTCAGTCCGGAAGCGCAGAGTGTATCTGACAGGAACCTGTCCCCTGTCAGACATGAGGCGCCCATTATCATTACCTCAGGCTATCGCTCGCCGGAGGTGAATAAATTGGTGGGAGGATCGCCTACAAGCAACCACTTAACAGGTTGCGCTGTAGATATTCGATGCATCGGGGTAGATCAGGCCTTGCGCTATGCCAACATCCTGCTGGATATTGCCGACGGCACCAAGCGGGATTTCGATGAGCTCTTCATCGAACGTAGCAAGCAGGGGCGATATTGGATTCATTTCGCCGTGAGGCCGAAAGATAATCGGAGAAAAATCTCGATTTTGCGAGGGTAGATAAATGACAGGGGGCATAAAAAAAGCAAGGGTGTCATCACGACAACCTTGCCCCTTCGTTTTCTAACTAACTTATTATCAACTATTCATTACTCATATACTAATCAAAATGGGGTGTGATTTTTGATTCACGGTGCAAAGTTACGAAGAATTTTGTACGCACACAATAGTTTGAAGTGAAAAAATAAACGTAAACGTTTGCAATTTAAGGATTATTTTCTTAACTTTGCAGAGCATAACCAAAAATGCGTTGCCGAACTAACAATTTGAAGGTATAATTATGGCTAATAACAAGCATCGTACATCGCTGAAGGACCTCGCCAAGGAACTGGGGGTGAGTATAGCAACCGTAAGTAGGGCTCTGCGCAGCTCGCCCGAGATTGGCGCTGAGATGCAGCAGAAGGTGAAAGCGCTGGCCAAGGCGCTGAACTATCGCCCTAACCCCTTTGCGCAGAGTCTGAGGAAAGAGGCTCCGAGAGTGATCGGTGTGGTGGTGCCCAATCTGGTGACCCACTATTATGCTGCCGTGCTCGACGGTATAGAGGACGAGGCGCGACGCGAGGGATACTCGGTGATATCGGCTAACACGCACGAGGACAGCGAAGTAGAGGTGAGGGCCATCGATAACTTTATCAATCTGCATGTGGAGGGCATTGTGGCCTGTCTGGCCCAGAGCACCACGGACTACAAGCACTTCGAGGAGATAGCCGACATGGGCATACCCCTGGTGTTCTTCGGACGTACCTGTCTGCAGGAGAAGTTCTCGAGTGTGATGGCTAACGGCGACGTGGCCGCTCAGGAAGCAACGCAGCACCTGATAGACACGGGTAGCAAGAGGATAGCCTTTATAGGCGGTCCGAACCACTTGGACATGGTGCGCCGCAGGAAGCACGGTTACCTGGAGGCTCTGCGCGAGAACAAGATTCCCATAGAAAGAGAGCTCGTGGTGTGCGAGAAGATTGACTACGACTGGGCCTACGAGGCGACGCTGAAGTTGCTGGACGAGCAGAAGCCTGACGCCATACTGGCCTTTAACGATATCATTACCTTCGCGGCCTTCTCGGCCATCAAGGACAAGGGGCTGAGCATACCCGACGAGGTGGCGCTAATAGGATTTACCGACGATGTGCACGCCAGCTACGTAACGCCACGCATGAGTGCCATCGAGGACCAGAGCCGTGAGATGGGGCGCGAGGCTTGCAAGATACTGCTGAAGAACATTAATGGCGACACGAAGATATATAAGAAAATCGTTCCGCAAAAGCTGGTAATTAGAGATACCAGCGCCAAGGTGAAAAAGTAAAAACATGAAAGGCAAACTATTACTACTAACAGGTGCCGTGTGGGCACTAATGGCGAGCGCCGCTGTGGCAGCGGTGATTCCCGATCTGAAATTCCGCCGACTCGATACGAGCGGAGGTCTATCAAACTCTACAGTAAGCTGTATCTACCGCGACTCACGCGGCTATGTGTGGATGGGAACAGGCTACGGCCTGAACCGCTACGATGGCTATCGCGTGAGGACATACTTCTCGTATGACAAGGATACGACTTCGCTGCGCAACAATGGCGTAGACGAGATACAGGAGGCTCACGGCGGACGACTCTGGCTGAACCAGGGCATGAACTACACGATGTATGACCCCGTGACAGAGAAAGTGGACCGAAAGCCCTCGCGCTGGCTTAACTCGGTGGGCATCAAGGGTACCGTGGAGAGGCTGTATCTGGACTCGAAGAAACGCTACTGGGTGAAAACCTATGAGGACGGATTCTACTACTTCGACCCTGAGACAAAATATCTTAAGCACTTCCCCTTCGGCTATGGCGATCGGGAGTTCCCCAAGGATTTCGGCATCTCGGCCTGGAAGGAGACCAGCGAGGGCATGCTCATGGTGTCGACCTTCGGACAGCTGATGTGCGTGGATGGCGAACACGGATACGTGCGCTGGCGCAACAACTATGTGAGGGATGCGCTCGACGCCTATAACGACTACTGGGTGAATACCGACAAGTATGGCAACATCTGGGTAATCACTCACTCCACCGGTACCTATATTTATTTGAAGGATCAGAAGCGCTGGCTGACATCGCTCACGGAGTATATGCGCGAGGAGGGATTCCAGAATGTGCCTGAGGATGTGTTGGTGTGGGAGATGCGTTATGACGCCAATGGACTGCTCTGGGTGGCCACCGACCACCTGGGTGTGCTGGTGCTCGACCACGAATCGAAAGAGTGGCGACAGTTTACCAATATCAAGGGCGACGAGACCTCGCTGCCCGACATCACCGTGAAGCACCTCTATCTGGACCAGCTGGGACGTATGTGGGTGGCTACATATAAGAACGGCGTGGCCATGTGTTCGGAGGCGCTCTCCAACTTCAAGCGTCTGGCTGTGGGCGACATCAACGCCATCACAGAGGACAAGGAGGGCAACTACTGGATAGGCCGCAACGACGGCGGTATCATCAAGATGAATGCCGAGACGCTGGAGCCGATGGAGACCTTTACAAAGCAGAGTCTGGGCGTGCCGAGCGACATCATCGTGGGCAGCTATACCTCGAAGGACGGCACCCTATGGTTTGGTACCTACGAGGGCGGACTGCTGAGATACAAGGACGGCCAGTGGAAGAACTATCGTGCGGCTGATCCTGGCAGTCAGTTTGCCACGAACAACATCTGGGGTATCACAGAGGACCGCTGGGGCCACATCTGGGTGGGCGTGCTTGGAGGCGGTGCCGTGCGTATCGATAAGAACACGGGACGGCAGCGCGCGTTCAATCCTGATAACTCTGCGCTGAAGACACAATGGACCAACAGCATATCGACGGCCAGCAACGGCTGGATTCTGCTGGGTAACTCAGAATACTACTCGCTGATACATCCGGGAAACTTCAAGGTGATTAACGGATCGTTCCCCACAGAGAATGACCGCAGGGCCATCACCGTATCATCGGCTACGACACAGGTCGTATGGGACAGTCGCGGACTGCTCTGGCAATGCTCGCCCTCAGGTGTGGTGATCTACGACCGTAAGACGGGGCAGCGGACATTGCTCGACATGAAGTCGGGACTGCACGGATCGAACGCCGTATCCGTGACTGAAGATACGCAGCACACGATGTGGGTGGCTACCGATCACGGTGTGTCGAACATTACGCCACGACAGGACGAGAACGGTGTATGGAGCTTCACCATCCGCAACTTTAACGATCGCGACGGACTGCAGCCTGGTCCGTTCAACCAGCGAGCCATCTTCTGCTCGAGCAAGGGAGAGCTGCTGATAGGCGGACAGGACGGTCTGGACATCATCAGTACAACGAAACTGGGTGAGGGCGATGTGAAGGAGAAACCCGTGTTCAGCGGCTTGGTGCTCTTTGACCAGGAGGTGGAAGTGGGCGAGAAGTACAATGGGCGCGTGATTCTGGACGAGGCCCTCGACTATCAGCGCAGCATCAGCCTGAAATACAGCGAGAACCAGTTTACCATCCACATGGCCTCAGACAATGGCGGTGTAAACAATTCAACCCGCTTCAGCTATCAGTTGAAGGGTTTCAACGATAAGTGGATCAAGACCACAGCAACCAATCCCGACATCACCTACATGTCGCTGCCCCCTGGCAGTTATACACTCTGTGTGAGGATGCTGAAGGACGACGGAACGATGGGCGAGGAGGAGAGCCAGCTGGAGATCACCATCGGATCGCCATGGTACAGCTCGTGGTGGGCCATATTGTGCTACATCCTGTTGCTGGTAGCCATCGTATGGTGGCGCGAGCCGCTGAAGCGCTTAGCGCAACGCGCGCATCGCATTAAGAACCGCCAGAACGGTGACGCCAACGTCGGCGAAGACGGCGAGCCACATGTTGGCGAGGCCGAAGGTGGCGAGCAGAAGGACGCTGACCTTGACGAGGATGGCGACGAATACGTTCTGCTTAGCGATGAAGATAGTGCGACGGGCGATACGGATGGCCATAGCCACCTTTGAGGGCTGATCGTCCATCAATACCACATCGGCTGCCTCGATGGCTGCATCGCTGCCCAGACCTCCCATGGCAATACCTACATCGGCACGGGCCAGCACGGGGGCATCGTTGATACCATCACCTACGAAGGCCAAAGGCCTTGATGAGGGGTTAGGGGTTAGAGAATTCCCGCTGACGCGCCTACCCGTAGCCTTTGAGGGGTTAGAGATATCATTTGAGCCCATCAAGTTCTCGATATGATTAACCTTGTCGGCGGGGAGGAGTTCGGCGTGGTATTCGCTGAGAGCGAGTTGGGTGGCGACGTGATGGGCCACTTCCTCGCGATCGCCTGTAAGCATCACCGTTTTCTCTACACCTAATGCCTTGAGTTGTGCAATGGCCTCTGCGCTATCCTCTTTAATCTTATCGTTGATGACGATGTGACCAGCATACTGGCCATCGATGGCCACGTGGATGATAGTGCCTACATGGTGGCAATCGTGCCACTTAGCACCTATCGAATCCATCATCTTGGTGTTACCCACGCATACTACCTGACTGCCCACACGGGCACGGATGCCATGACCGGCTATCTCTTCTACTTCAGTTACCTCACAACCATCGGTGGCTTCATCAGGGAAGGCATCGCGGAGAGCTGCGCCAATCGGATGCGTACTATAATGCTCTACATGGGCTGCGAGATGCAACAACTGGTGCTCGTCGTAAAGATCGGGGTGGACGGCCTCTACGGCAAACTGACCATGGGTGAGGGTGCCCGTCTTGTCGAACACCACAGTCTTAACCTTCGCCAGAATATCCATATAGTTGGCTCCCTTGATGAGGATACCACGACGCGAGGCACCACCGATGCCTCCAAAGAACGTGAGGGGCACGCTGATAACCAGAGCGCAAGGACAACTCACCACGAGGAACATCAGGGCGCGATAAAGCCAGGTCGGTAGAGTGGTTAGGGGTGAGAGGTTAGAGGTTAGAGATATGACGATGGGCGGAACTATTGCCAAAGCCAAAGCAGCAAAGACAACCACGGGGGTGTAGATGCGGGCAAAACGCGTGATGAAGGCTTCGCTCTGCGACTTGTGCTCGCTGGCGTTCTCGACGAGTGAGAGGATTTTTGAAACGGTGCTCTCGCCAAAACTCTTGGTGGTACGCACGCGAACCACACCTGAGAGGTTGACGCAGCCTGAGATGACCTCGTCGCCCACACCAGCCTCGCGAGGCATGCTCTCGCCCGTAAGGGCGATGGTATTGAGTGAGGTGGCGCCCTCAATAATCACACCATCGAGTGGCACCTTCTCGCCAGGGCGAATCACAATCACAGATCCAACAGCTACTGCCTCTGGAGATATGTCTTGGACTCCCTGTCTCCCTGTCTCCTTGTCTCCTGAAGTCTCGATGTGGGCCACATCGGGACGGATATCCATGAGGTGGGCGATACTGTCGCGACTCTTGCCCTCAGCATAGCCCTCGAAGAGCTCGCCTATCTGGAAAAAGAGCATGACAAACACAGCCTCAGGGAACTGAGTCTCGGCTCCAGGCAGGAAACCTATGAGCAGGGCACCAATGGTGGCCACCGACATGAGGAAATGCTCGTTGAAGGCATCGCCATGACTCAAGCCCTCGATGGCCTCCTTGAGTGTGTCGTGACCAATGAGGAGGTAAGGAATCATGTAGATGAGCAACAAGTTGACAGTTGATAGTTGACAGTTGACAATGATTCCCTTCTCGATGAGGACGGCGATGACGAGCAGGATGGCGGTGGCGATGATGAGCCAGAGCTGCTTCTTGAGTGAATGCTCATGATAATGCTCATGCTCATGAGAATGCTCATGGCAACTGCATCCTTGATGCTCGTGATGATGCTCATGAGAGTGCTCGCAACACTCGTGATGATGATGTTCGTGTGACATATTTTACCTTTTTACCTTTTTACTTTTTTACCTTTTAATTCTTTCTGGGTGCAAAGGTAAGGGGTTTCTTTCGCAACTTGGTTGCAAATTTTTGCCAAAACGTTTGTTCATGTCAAAGAAAGTGTGTAAATTTGTAGCGCATTATGAACATTTTTAAATGACCAACAACTATATGAGACAACTGCTGACGTGTATATGTCTTTCATTCTGCCTTGGAATGAATGCCGCATCGAATGTGATTCCCGATATGAAATTCCGTCGTCTGGACACGCGTGACGGACTTTCGAACTCGACAATTAACTTCCTGTATCAGGACTCCAGAGGATTCGTATGGATAGGTACCTCGTACGGACTGAACCGTTATGACGGCTACCGTTTCCGTACCTTCTATAACGATCCTAACGACACCACTACGCTGAGAAACAACTACGTGGATCGTATCTGGGAGGACCATCTGGGAAGACTGTGGCTGAAGCAAGGCATGAACTTCAGTATCTTCGACCCTGTGACGGAGCGTGTGAACCGTAATCCGACGACGGAGCTGACCAAGTGGGGCATCAAGGGCGGTATCGACCGATTCTATATTGACGCCCGTAAGCACGTGTGGGTGAAGACCTATGACGAAGGCGTGTATTGCTATAACCCCAAGAAGGAGAAATACACACTCATCAAATACGGCTATGCCGAGGAGGAATTCCCCAAGGAGTTCTGGCTGACCTCGTACGCTGAGTGGGGCGAAAAGCTCGTGGTAACATCGAGTGATGGTGACCTGATGGTGCTCGACGGTGAACACGGACGAGTGGTGAAGAAGGACAGTTGGATGCGTCAGAACGGCGGACAGCAGAGTGTGGCCTACGACCTATACGTGGACAAGCATGGCAACTTCTGGGTGATGTCGACCACCGTGTTTGTGTTCGACCAGAAGAACAAGAAATGGTATAACACGCTGAACGGCTACCTGGCATCGATAGGGATAGCATCGCTACCAGAAGGGCTGCAGGTGTGGGACGTATGTATGGACCAGCGTGGCTGGATATGGATTGTGACTGACCACGAGGGACTCTTTGTGGTAGACCCTGAGTCGAAGGAGGTGAAGCAGTTTAAGAACAATAAGTTTGATACCACCTCGCTGAGCGAGAACACCGCCAAGCACCTGATGCTGGATAAGAACGGCAGCATGTGGATAGCTACCTATCGTAACGGACTGAACCAATACATTGAGAAGATGTTGGGCTTCAGTACCTTGGAGCTGGGTGATATCAACACCACCACGGAAGACCATCAAGGCAATTATTGGTTGGGTACGGATAACCGAGGCGTTATAAAATACAACCCAGAGACGGGTGAGAGCACCATGTATGACAAGGCCCACAACGGCTTTGCATCAGACATTATGGTGGCCTCGTGTACAGCTAAGGACGGATCGGTATGGTTTGGTACCTACAATGGTGGACTGATACACATACAGAACGGACAAACCCGCAACTATCTGGCATCGAACATCCCAGGAGCGCTGGCCAATAACAACGTATGGTCGGTAACCGAAGACAAATGGGGCGACATCTGGATTGGTACGCTGGGTAGCGGTGTGCAGCGACTCAACGTGAAGACGGGTAAGTTCAAGACCTTCGACTCGAACAACTCGGCTCTGTCGGAGGTGTTTATGACCTCTGCAGGATGGATTAAGAAAGGTTGGCTGATCGTGGGACACTCCACATTCTACTCGCTCATCAATCCTGTGAGCGGAAAGGTGGTGAACGTGACCATCCCCAACGTGCCAGGACAAGTATCACCTATGCCCTCGACGGTCTGTGTGATAGAAGACAGCAGAGGACTCATCTGGCATGGTTCGACAGCTGGTTGCTGTATCGTGAACCAGAAGACGGGTAAGCAGACGATGCTCGATATGAACAATGGACTCTTTGGTTCGAGTGTGGTAGGTATCGCAGAGGATAACCAGCACAATGTGTGGGTAGTTACTGAGCATGGCGTGTCGAACGTGGTGCCCCAGAAAGAGGAAGATGGCGAATGGAGTTTTACCGTTCGTAGCTTCAGTAGCAAGGACGGTCTGCAAGACGGACCCTACAACCAGCGCTCTATCAGCAAGACTAAGGATGGTCTGATTCTGGTAGGTGGTCTGGGTGGTGTGGACATTATCAATCCTAAGCTGGTGGCTAACGTAGACAATACTGAGAAGCCCATCTTCAGCGGAATGAAGCTGTTCGGACAGCAGATGGGCGTAGGCGATGAGTTCGACGGACGTGTGATTCTGAAGGAAGCCCTGACGGATGGCAGCGACCTGACGCTGCGCTATGACGAGAACCAGTTTACCATTCAGTTGGCTACCGACAAGGGTGAGATGCACAATACCTCGCGATTCATCTATATGCTGGAAGGCTTCAGCGACAGATGGGTGAAGACTGAGGAGCAGGATCCTAACATTACCTATATGTCACTTCACCATGGTAGCTACATACTCCACGTGAGGATGCTGAACGAGGACGGTACGATGGGTGCGATGGAGTCGACACTAAACATCACCATCACCCCGCCGCTGATTCGTAACCGCTGGATTCTGCTGTTGTTCCTGCTCTTAGTAGTTGGAGGCATCTGGGTATGGCGCCACTTCTTCCTGAAGCGTCAGGCCGACACCGTGGAGCGTGAGAAATTGCGCATGGAGGTCATGAAGAAGCAATGGATGAACGAGATGAAGGCCCAGATGATGAAGGATCAGGAGAAACCCGTAGAGGTGAAAAAGACGCCTGAGTGGGAGGTAAGTGGACTGAACAAGACATCGGGCGATCTGCAGGAATTCATGAAGGAGCAATGTGCCCAGTTTAATGCACCAAAGGATAAGAAGGTGAAGTTCACATTCTTCCCCCTGGCACCCGACCTCGTGATGGAATTCGACAAGGACATGCTGGGACAGGCTGTACAGATACTGCTGAACAACTCTGTCACGTTCTCGCCTAAGGACTGCAGAATCAAGGTGTTTGTGGACAAGACCAATAAAAACGGTGTGATCCGTATCTCAGATAATGGTATCGGACTCCCAGAAGAGGCCAAGGAACATATGTTCGACCCTGTGGTGAGCGATGATGATCCAGGTGTTTGCCTGCATATCGTCAAGGATATTGTGACGGCTCATGGCGGAACCGTATCTGGCGACAACAATGCTGGAGGCGGAAGCGTGTTTACCATCACTCTGCCGTTGGATAATGACGACGATGTGGAGGAGGCCGTACTCATGGATGATGAGGAAAGTTGATAATGGATAATTGAAAATTGAATATTAACTATAACTAAACGTAATGAGAAAATTAGGACTAATGGTGTCTGCCCTGCTCGTATCGGGAATGACGATGGCAGCTGAGGTGCAGACCAACGGAAACAATGTGACTATCCGCCCTGACGGTGGTCAGGCAAAGGTAATTTGTCTGGAAGTGATGAACGACAACATCATTCGCGTGCGTGCGACCTCGAAAGAGACGCTGCCCGTGAAACCTGCCTCGCTGATGATTGTACCTCAGACGGCACCTGCCAAGGGGAGCTACAGCGTGAGCGAAGAGGGCGACAACGTGGTGGTGAAAGCCAAGAACGTGAAGGCTGTGGTATCGAAAGCCACGGGTGAGATCAGCTTCTTCGACGCAGAAGGCAAGGAGTTGCTGAAGGAAGCCAAGGACGGAAAGAAGTTCTGGGACTTTATCGTGCCTGAGCGCGAGCTGGGTATGAAGACAGGCTATACCGTTACTGAGGAACAGAAGCATGGACTGTCATGGCAGATGAAATTCGATAGCCCAGAGGATGAGGCATTCTACGGACTGGGTCAGCACCAGAGCGAGGAGTTTAATATGAAGGGCAAGAACGAGGATCTGTTCCAGTATAATACGAAGGTGAGTATCCCGTTCGTGCTGTCGAATAAGAATTATGGATTGCTGTGGGATAGCTATTCGTATTGCCGCTTTGGTAATCCCAACGACTATCTGCAGCTGAATCGCGCCTTCAAACTCTATGATAAGAGTGGCAAGGAAGGTCATCTCACAGGTACTTATGTGGATGCTCGTGGCAAGAAGTTGGTTCGCGATGAGGACTCCATCTATTATGAGTATGGTACACCTGAGAAATCAGCCATCGCGCTGAAGACCGATAATGGCGGTATCAAGAATTTTCCCAAGGAGATTAATCTCTTTGGCGCTAACGTCACCTACGAGGGTTTTATCGAACCAGAGTGTTGTGGTAAATGCAAAGGCAAGAGCCAGCTTTATCAGTTCATCCTGTATTATTCAGGTTATGTAAAGGTGTATATCGATGGTAAAGAGGTGGTGCCTGAGCGTTGGCGTACAGCTTGGAACCCCAATACCTATAAATTCTCTACCGAGTTGCAGAAGGGTAAGAAGGTGCAGTTGCGCATAGAGTGGCGCCCCGATGGTGGTGAGGCTTATTGCGGACTGCGAGTTTCTGAGCCACGCAACAAGACTGAGCGCGAGCAGCTGAGCGTGTGGAGCGAGATGGCTAAGGATATGGACTACTACTTCATCGCTGGTGAGAATCTCGATCAGGTTATCTCTGGCTATCGTACACTCACGGGTAAGGCGTCGCTTTATCCCAAGTGGGTGCTGGGCTTCTGGCAGAGTCGTGAGCGCTATAAGACTCAGGATGAAATCGAGGGAACACTCGCTGAGTTCCGCAAGCGTCATATCCCCATCGACAATATCGTACAGGACTGGAACTACTGGCCTGAGGATCAGTGGGGCAGCCATCAGTTTGAGGCTTCGCGCTATTCGAATCCCCAGCAGATGCTGGACAATGTTCACCAGATGCATGGAAGATTCATGATCAGCGTATGGCCTAAGTTCTATTGCAACACCGATAATTACAAGGAGCTCGATGCCAAGGGCTGGATGTACATCCAGAGTCCTACGGATGATATCCACGACTGGGTAGGTCCTGGTTATAAGAATGGTTTCTACGATGCCTATGATGCTGGTGCAAGAAAGATGTTCTGGCGCCAGATGGACGAGAATCTGTATACCAAATATAACCACGACGGTATCGCTGGCGTAGATGCTTGGTGGATGGATGCTTCGGAGCCAAATGTGCGCGATTGCACACCTATGTGGTATCGCAAGGCCCTCTCAGGCCCAACGGCTTTAGGTACATCGACAGAGTATTTCAATGCATACTCTACTGTAAATGCTGATGCTATCTACAATGGACAGCGTAGTGTTTGGGACGGTAAGATGAACGAGCCTCGTGTGTTCTTGCTCACTCGTAGTGGATTCGCTGGTGAGCAGCGCTTCTCTACAGCTACATGGAGTGGTGATATCGGTACTCGTTGGGAGGATATGCGTGCCCAGATGACAGCTGGTTTGAATTATTCTATCTCAGGTGTTCCCTTCTGGGGTATGGATCAGGGCGGATTCTGTGTGGAGAACCGCTATGTGGCTGCCCAGCAGTTGTATGATCGCACCAAGGTCGAGAATGAAGACCTGAAAGAGTGGCGCGAGTTGCAGACCCGTTGGAACCAGTTTGGTACCTTTATTCCTCTGTTCCGTTCGCATGGTCAGTGGCCTCTGCGTGAGATCTGGAACATCGCACCTGATGAGCATCCCGCCTACAAGTCGTTCGTTTACTACGACAAGTTGCGCTATCGTCTGATGCCTTACCTCTATTCGATGGCAGGTTGGGCTCACTTCAAGGATTATACCCTGATGCGCCCATTGGTGATGGACTTCAATGGCGATAAGGAGGTAGAGAATATTGGTAACCAGTGGATGTTTGGACCAGCGCTGATGGCTTGTCCTGTGGGCTATTACAAGGCTCGCAATCGCTCAGTTTACTTCCCAGAGCAATGTGGCTGGTATAACCTCTATACTGGCGAATATACTGAAGGTGGTCAGCGTTTGATCGTGGATGCACCATACGAGCAGATACCTGTATTCGTTCGCGAGGGTGCCATTATCCCATTCGGTCCTGAGATGGAGTGGAGCGATGAGAAACCAGCAGAACTGATCAACCTCTACGTATATGCTGGTCAGAATGGTAGCTTTGAGCTCTACGAGGACGAAGGTGTGAACTATAATTACGAGAAGGGTAAGTACGCCACTATCGCTATTACCTATGACGATGCTACGAAGACAATTAGCTTTGGAGCTCGCAAGGGTCAGTTTGCTGGTATGCTGAAGAACCGTCGCTTCAATGTGGTATTGATTTCGAAGGATGCTCCAAAGGCTTTGAATCTTGAGGATCCAGAGGGAAAGATGGTGAACTACAATGGAAAAGCTGTTAGCGTGAAATTATGAAAAAACTATTTTGTCTTGTCTGTGTCCTCTGTGGACTGACAACGATACAAGCCCGTCAGCGTCAGAATTTCGACGCTGACTGGCTTTTTCTATTAGGCGACTCAGCTCAGATGTCGCAAGTGGATTACAACGACAGTTTCTGGCGTAAGCTCAATGTGCCCCATGACTGGGCCATTGAGGGCGACTTCTACGTGGGAAACCCAAGTGGTGCAGGTGGAGGAGCCCTGCCTGGAGGAATAGGGTGGTACAGAAAGCATTTCACGCTCGACAAGATTGAGAAAGTGTTTATCGAGTTCGATGGTGTGTACATGAACTCTACCGTGTATGTAAACGGAAAGGAAGTGGGCTTCCGTCCCTATGGCTATTCGAGCTTTGAGTACGACATCACACCATACGTTAAGAAGGGCGAGAATGTGGTGGCTGTAAGAGTGGATAACTCCGACCAGCCTAACTCGCGCTGGTATTCGGGTTGTGGTATCTATCGTCACGTATGGCTCACCAAGACCAATCCTATCCATGTGAAGCATTGGGGCGTGTTTGTGAACAATGGGAAAGTGGAGGTAGATTATGAGAATCCTACCAACCAGAAAGTGACCGTTAAGAATACATGGCTTGATGCGGAAGGTAAGCCTACATCGATAAAAAAGCCACGTAAATGGAGTTGTGAGGCCCCCTATATATATAAGGTACGTACGCAACTGATTGTTGGAGGAAAAGTGGTGGATGAAGTGGAGACCACCACAGGCTTCCGCGACTTTAAGTTTGACGCTAAGACTGGTTTCTGGCTCAATGGAAAGAACTTTAAACTGAACGGTGTTTGCGAGCATCACGACTTCGGATGTTTGGGAGCAGCCCTTAACGAAGATGCTCTGCATCGCAAGCTGACGAAGCTGAAGGCGATGGGGGTGAACAGTATCCGTAGTTCGCATAATCCTCCAGCACCTGAGTTGCTGAACATGTGCGACACTATGGGACTTATCGTGATGGACGAGAGTTTTGATATGTGGCGCAGGAAGAAGACTCAGAACGACTATGCCCGCTTCTTCGACGAGTGGCATGAGCGCGATCTGACGGATTTGATTCTTCGCGATCGTAATCATCCCTCGATTCTGATGTGGAGCATAGGTAATGAGGTGCTCGAGCAATGGAGTTCTGCAGAGGCTGATACCCTCACCCTCGAACAAGCTAATCTGATTCTGAATGCAGGTCACGATGCTTCAACACTCGCGAAGGATGGCGAGCTGAGTGTGCAGAGTCTGCTCACCCAGCACTTAGCTGAGATTGTGAAGCGCTATGATACGAGTCGCCCCATTACCTCAGGTTGTAATGAGCCCTCGCCCAACAACCACCTCTTCAAGAGTGGCGCCATCGACCTGATTGGTTTCAACTACCACCATCAGTGGGTAAAGGATGTGCCCAAGAACTTCCCCAACAAACCCTTTATCTTCTCAGAGAGTGTATCGGCTTTGCAGACTAGAGGTTTTTATATGATGCCTTCGGACACAGTTTATAAGGCTCCCGTACAATGGTGGTTGCCCTATACCGACCCCACGTATATGTGCTCGGCCTATGATAATTTCCATGCCTCATGGAGCTCAACCCACGAGGAAACATGGGATGTGGTAAAGCATACGCCCTACGTGGGTGGACAGTATATATGGACGGGTTTTGACTACATAGGAGAACCTACGCCATACGGTTTCCCAGCGCGTTCTTCGTACTTTGGAATCATCGATCTTGCGGGCTTCCCTAAGGATAGTTATTATATGTATCAGAGTGAGTGGACGGAGAAGCCCATGCTGCACCTCTTCCCCCACTGGAACTGGGTGCCTGGCGATTATATCGACATGTGGTGCTACTATAATGGCGCTGACGAGGTGGAGCTGTTTGTCAATGGCGAGAGTCAGGGCGTGCGCAAGAAGGCAGAGCATCAGTCTGAAGGCTGGAAACCTGGACTTTGCACGGAGTATCACGTGGGTTGGCGCGTAACCTTCGACCCAGGTGAGGTAAAGGCTGTATCAAGAAAGAATGGTAAGGTGGTGTGCGAACAGGTGATCAAGACCGCTGGTGCACCAGATCATATCCGTTTGTCGATAGACTACAAGGGTAAGGAGACAACCTTCATCACGGCAGAGGTAGTGGATAAGGATGGTAACCTATGTCCTTGGGCTGAGGATCAGATTTACTTCATCTATGAAGGTGAGGGTAAGGTGATAGGTACGGATAACGGTTGTCAGACCTCGATGGAAAATTTCAAGGCACCCCAGCGTAAGGCCTTCTTTGGCAAGTGTATGGTGGTGGTTACGGGCAAGGGCTCTATAACAGCCAAATCGGCTACCCTGAAACCAACGTGGATAGAGTTCTAATAAAGGAAACAAGAATACAAGGAGTTCAAGAGATATGAAGAAATTATTGTGTGCAATGATGCTGCTGGGTGGCTCGATGGTTGCCAGCGCACAAATACAGACAAACGCAGGCGTCCAGTACCTGCAATGTATGCAAAAGGATATGTCGACAGACTTCTATGATCTGTCGAATACCTATTTCCTGGCTGACTCGCTGGTGAGTTTCGATGTAGCCAAAGGTGAGGGAAAAGTACAATGGAAACGCTATCGTTTGAGTCCACGTCAGGCTTTTAACCTGAATGGTTATTGGCCTGTGAGGATGCAGATGCTTGATTTTCCAGATGCGGCCTACGAGAACGATCCGGAGCTGAAGATCAAGGTGGAGTTTATCACCCCGAGAACGGTAAGAGTACGCATGCTTTCAACTCCCATAGAGCCAAAGAACTCAGATCAGGATGACGTCATGTTCTGCGACGGGTTCAAGAAAAAGGGTAGTGGTGCTATGTGGAAGGCCATGCAGAAGGATAATACCATCGCCTATAGTTCAGATTATGGTACTATCGAGATCAAGAAGTATCCTTGGCGTATTGTGGTGAAGGATGCCAAGGGCAAAATACTCACTCAGACACGTCATAATATCGATAACGACTCGAGTCAGGTAAAGCTGTTGCCCTTCTCGTTCATCAAAAGAGGAAGTGATAACTCTCGTAGCATGAATCCCGTGCTAACTTTGGCACCAGGGGAGAGAATCTATGGTTGTGGAGAGTCGTTTACCTCGCTGAATAAGGTAGGGCAGAAGGTACATCTAAGTGTGACAGACCCTCAGGGACCAGAGACGGACGGACAATATAAGCCCGTACCCTTCTTCTTCTCGAATCGTGGCTATGGTGTGTTTATGCATACCTCAGCCCCTGTGACTTGCGATTTCGGAGCCTCGTATATTGGCGCAGACCGTTTGTTCATGGCTGACGAGCAGATGGATTTTTTCATCTTCTTAGGAGAGCCCAAGGACATTTTAAACGAATATACTGATATTACGGGTAAATCGCCCATGTTGCCCCTTTGGAGCTTTGGCACATGGATGAGTCGAATCACATATTTCTCACAGAAAGAAGGTTTGGAGATTGCCCGTCAGTTGCGTGCCCACAAGATTCCTTCAGACGTGATTCACTTCGATACAGGATGGTTTGGCGTGGATTGGCAATGTGACTATCAATTTGCAAAGGATCGCTTTGAGGATCCTGTGAAGATGCTGAAGCAACTCTCGAAGGATGGCTTCCACACTTGTCTGTGGCAATTGCCATACTTTACGCCTAAGAACCGTTTCTTCCCTGAGATTATTGAGAAAGGTATGCACGTGGTGAATGCTACGGGAGGTATGCCTGTGGAGGATGCTATCCTGGATTTCTCGAATCCTGAGACGGTAAGCTGGTATCAGTCGAAGATAGAGGGACTAATGAAACAGGGTGTCTCTACCATTAAGTGCGACTTTGGAGAGGCAGCTCCCTATAATGGTTTTTATCATAGTGGTAAGGGTGGGCTCTATGAGCACAACCTATACCCCTTGCGTTATAACAAAGCCCTTTGGGAGGTAGTAGAGCGTAATCATCCTGGTGAGGGTATCATCTGGGCACGCTCAGCATGGGCTGGCTCTCAGCGTTACGCTCTCCATTGGGGAGGTGATGCCGCTACCACGAATACGGGTCTGCAGGGTGATCTGCGTGGAGGCTTGAGTTTTGGACTCAGCGGTTTCTCATTCTGGAGTCATGATATGGGTGGCTTTGTAACCGCTTCGCCAGAAGATATTTATCGCCGTTGGTTGCCCTTCGGATTCCTGTCGAGTCATACTCGTGCCCATGGCGCGCCTCCTACGGAGCCCTGGCTTATCAGCGAGAGTTTCACGGATGCTTTCCGTGCTTGTGCAGAGATGAAATATAAGCTGATGCCATATGTGTATGCCCAGGCAAAGGATTGTTCGGAGCGTGGACTCCCCATGGTACGTGCCTTGCTGGTAGAATTCCCAAAAGACAAGGGCTCATGGCTCGTGGAGGATGAGTATATGTTTGGAAGTCAGATTCTTGTAGCTCCGTTGATGGAGAGCGGTAATGGTCGAGATGTCTATCTGCCAAAGGGTAAGTGGATAGACTATCAGACAGGTAAGGTATACGAGGGAGGCTATCAGATGATCGAGGCGGGAGAAATACCTGCTATTATTCTCGTTCGTGATGGCTCGCTGATACCTCATGTGCCTCTGGCTCAGAGAACGGATGAGATAGATTGGAACAAAATAGAATTGAAGGCATATAAGGCTGACGCAACCATCTGTACAGGACTGCTGTTTAAGCCGGGTGATAACAAAATCGAAGAAATTAAGCGTTGATATACAACAATTATTCGTGGATTTTAGTTAAGAACTCTTAAAAAGGGTGTACGAGAGTTACAACGAATCGATATTTTTTGTACTTTTGCACACTTTTTCAGCGTAACGAAATATTTATGAGGCAATTAAAGATTCAAAAAAGTATTACCAACCGATCGAGTGAAGCACTAGACAAGTACCTCGTAGAGATTGGTCGTCAGCCCCTTGTGACTATTGATGAAGAAATTGAATTGGCCCAGGCTATCCGTAAGGGTGGTCCTGAGGGTGAAAAGGCTAAGGAGCGCCTGGTTACAGCTAACCTCCGCTTCGTGGTTTCTGTGGCCAAGCAATATCAGCATCAGGGTCTTACACTGACCGACCTGATTGATGAAGGTAATATCGGATTGGTAAAGGCAGCTGAGAAGTTTGACGAAACGCGTGGATTTAAGTTTATCTCCTATGCCGTATGGTGGATTCGCCAGAGCATCCTGCAGGCTATCGCAGAGCAGAGCCGTATTGTACGTCTGCCTCTGAACCAGAGTGGAGCTCTGAGCAAGATTAATCAAGAGATTAACCGTTTCGAGCAGATTCATCAGCGCCGCCCCTCTGTGACAGAGCTGGCAGAACTGACTCAGATCGATGAGTCGAAAATTGAGCAGACAGCTAAGGCTGATAGCCACCACATGAGTATCGATGCACCCTTTGGTGAGGATGATGACAACTCAATGGCTGATATGCTCAGCTCGGGCGATGATACCCGTACAGACAAGCAGGTGGACTATGAGTCGCTGACTAGCGATCTCGACAATGTGCTCCGTAACGTACTGAAGGACCGTGAACTGAAGATTGTAAAGGAATGCTTTGGTATCGGTTGTCAGGAGCGTGGTCTTGAAGAGATTGGAGCAGAGATGGGGCTTACCCGCGAACGCGTACGTCAGATTCGCGAAAAGAGCATTGCCAAACTGCACGACAGCGGCTATGCCCGCATCCTGATGAAATACTTAGGATAAATAATAAAAGCCCTGCCAATTGGCGGGGCTTTTGTTTTATTGGTAATCTCTGATCTTTACTTGAATTCCCTCCTTGGCTAATAACAGCACGATCTTATTGACGGGCGTATCGTTATAGTGATAAGGGAATAGCACCTTGGGCTTAATGATCTTCGCTGCCTTAACCAGTTGGTCAATCGTCATCGTGTAAGGCTGGTTGCAAGGCAGGAACGCAATGTCGATGTCCTTGATGTTTTCCATTTCTGGAATATCCTCGGTATCCCCAGCAATATAGATACGTAAGCCATCGAGGGTGAGTATATAGCCATTGTCGCGCCCTTTAGGATGGAATTGCTCGCGACCAGGTGTGTTGTTATAGGCTGGAACAGCCTCAATGCTGATGTCGTCAGCATATTGTACCTTGTCGCCATTACGCATGACGAGTCCGTTCTTGAAATGTCCAAATACAGCCTGATTAACATAGATAGTTGTGGCTGGGGTGCGTAGGGCGTGGATGGCCTCACGATCGAAGTGATCCTTATGCTCATGGGTAATGAGGATAATGTTGGCCTTGGGGAAGGTGGCATAGTCAGTTTCTGGCTTAAGCCACATACCTACAGGATCCACTTGAATCTCTATCCCATTGTAGTTAATCTCCATGCTGGCATGCTTGATGCATGTGATGGTTACTTTTTTGCCACTCTTGGTGGTAAACTCATCCACTTTCTGGGCAGCCTGACAACTCATGGTCATAAGCCATGTAAGAGCCATACTGAAAACAAACAAAATACTTTTCTTCATCTGTGTTTATTGTTGAATAGGTAGTTTAACGTAGAATCGAGCACCGTTCTTGTACGAGGTGTCGAGGGTGACGATGCCACCCAACTGTTCTGCGAGTTTACGACTCAGAGGTAATCCGAGACCAATACCCTCCTTAAAGGAGTCGAGCTTGACGAAACGTTCGAAGATATGTTCTGCTTCCGACTCCGGAATGCCACATCCAGTATCTTCTACACAAATGCTCAGAATGGCATCATCCTTGTCGGCTCTCAAGGCGATATGCCCCTCCTTCGTATATTTTGAAGCATTTTCCATCAAGGCACTGACAATGCGTTTCAGCATGTTGGCATTGGTAAGGAAGGTAAACTCATCGGAGAGCGTGCTTTGGAACTGTAATTCTATACTTGGTGGCAATACTTCCTTGTACTCCTGTAGTTGGGCACGTAGGGCTTCGTTAATCTTGAGATTGTCATTTCGGCTCATCTGATCTGTCGACTCTATGAGCGAGAGTCCGATGATTTCGTCAATCAGGGCTGTAACGTGGTGGGCGTTCTTCTGCATCACTTCCGCCATATTCTCACGTTCATCAGCCTCAGTTAAATCAGGATTGGCAATAACTTGAGCAAATCCGCTGATGATGTTAAGTGGTGTGCGAATCTCATGGCTAATGTTCTGAATGAAGGCAGCCTTCATTTTCTCAGACTCCATAGCACGACGATAAGCCTTTTTGAGTTCCGTCATATGCTTCTTACGCGTCTGTACGATGTATATTAGCGCAACAATCAGCAGAATGAGTAAAAGAACCACTCCGATGGCACCAATCATTCTAGCGCGATAGATGGCATGTTCCGACTCATAGAGCTTTATCTGTTCTTCAATGCCTTCCATACTGTTAATCAACACCACATTATCGATAGAGTCGCTGGCGGCTTTCTCTTCCTTGAATGCCATGAACGCCTCTTTCCATCTGCCTGCCTTTTCGTATATCTGGGTGATAGCCTCTTTGCCTTCATCGCCAAGTTCCTCCTTGGCCAATTTAACAGCCTCGTCAGTCTTTCCTTGCAGAGCCAGATAGTTAACCTCCATGCTCCTTCCATGAACAGACGACAGACCTTTGGCCTCACCCTCCTTGTAGGCTTTATAGCCTTCGAGGAATTTATTGTAGTCGCCACGGTAGTAATAGCTAAGTGTCTGACGGGTTTCAATGTCGAACACTCTTTCCGGAGAGTGAACCTGGGAAATTTTCTTGGCAAGGGTTAATAAACTGTCAGCTTCCTCAGGTGAATCATCGAGGGCAACATTGACGATGTTCATGTAAATAGGTGGAATATTGGCCCAATAGCCTTCTTTCTCCATCATCTTGATAGCGTCATACCAGTTTTCCTTGGCTTTCTGTCCGTTGCCACAATACCGATTGATGTGTCCCATCATGTTGAGGGCCATGTACATCTCCTTGTCAAGCTTTTTCTCGCGCAGTTCCTTTGAGAGTTGCTGAGCCAGCTTGTAGGCCTCGTAAATACGCTGTTGGTTCATCTGGAACACAATCTCGTTGCATCGCTGGGTGTAGTAGGCGTGCATGTCGTTCTGCTTCAGCAGATAATCTTCCAGATTCTTCAGGGCAGGGAAAAACCTGAGGCTATCCCCATCGTTGAATGCATGATGCATGGAGTCGCGAAGGGCGATAAACTCTGCGCTGGTCTTATAGTCTTCGACTGCGTAGACTGTATTTGAGGCAAGCATAAGTGCTAATGCCAAAAGGAGTTGTTTTAGTTTCATTGTCATC
>R26__coassemble_33_pt1 | contig 89020 bp, 71 predicted proteins | sample R26__metabat2_high_PE_018 | metagenome-assembled genome bin R26
TCCTTGCTTGAGATTTAGGATCTTTTGCATAATTATAAATTAAAGTTAGTATAATAAAATATTTGTTATATATTAGTTGCTTATCTGCACTTCAGCATTCTCTGTTATGAGGGGAACGGCCATCTTCTGTAACTCGTCTCGACTGGCCTTGATGAATCCTTCGCCTTTACAGGGACGTTTGTCCATACTCAATGGTCCATCGCCCAAAAGTCTTACGCGTACATTATTAAAATATATATCTTTTACTTTGCCTGCTACATCGCCTCCTACAAAACAGCCATTCTCACTAGTTGAGGTGATGTTATTGAAGTAGATACGGCTCACCTCGCCACATTTGCCTTCAATTTGTCCTTTGGGGAAACGCCAGTTTGCATCCTTATGGTTACCATTGGCACGGGGGTAACTTGTTACGTAGATAGGCTCAGCCTTCCCCCACCATACATCGCTCCATAGCCGACAGTCAAGCTGAATGTTTGAGAAGATGACATCGGTCACAGTTCCCTCGTCGCGGTTCTGAATGCCCAGACCTCGATTGGAACCTGTGATGATACAGTTATCAAAAACGACGTTGTAGATAGAGTCCATGTTCTCACTACCAATCTTAATAGCACATGAACGTGATGACATCACGCAGTTGGTAACTGTAATGTCATGGCAAGAACCATAACGCTCTGTTTCGCGACGATTCTTCAGACAGATACAGTCGTCGCCAGAAGTGATATGACAATTGGCGATGCGTACGTTCTTCGAGTGGTCGAGATCGATGCCGTCGCCATTACGGATCTTCAGGTTATTGAGCAGGTTGATGCCGTCGATAACCGCCTCGTTACAGCCAACGAGATGTACTGTCCAGTAGGCTCCCTCCTTAATCGTTACATCGCGAATCGTCAGGTTGCGAACATTAGTTAGTGTCAGCACATGTGGACGAGGATCGAAAGTCTGATCTGCCAATGGTTTCAGCTCGTAGCTGTCCTCCAATTCTGCACCCATGAAGGCGATGCCATTACCGTGGATGGTACCCTTGCCGGCAATGGTGATGTTCTCAGCATCGTCGGCCCAGAGCCAGAGCATTCCCTCGCCACGGTTCTCGCCAAAAGCGCTCAGGTGATAAATGCACTCGTCGGGATTGGCCTTCAGTGTGGCTGTAGCCTCCAGATAAAGTTCTACATTGCTTTTCAGTTGGATTGGACCAGCCAGGAAAGTATGGTCGCGAGGTAGCAGAACTCTGCCACCACCTTCTTCGGAGCAACGGTCGATAACACGCTGAATGGCCTGGGCGTCATCAGTCCGTCCATCGCCAACGGCACCTGCTAAAGTTACGTCGTACGTAGTCTGCGCACCTGACGTAAGCACCAGCATCCAGAGCAGGAAGCTCCAAAGACAAATTCGTTTAATCATTAATTATATTAGTAGTAACGAATAATTCTGTTGCAAAGATAAGATATTTTTTCGATAAAACAAAACTTTTCGGTAAAAAATAGTATCTTTGCACCAGAAACCATCGATTAATATCTATAAAATGTCGATATAATGACAGAGATTTGTTGTATTGGACACATAACACGCGATAGGATCATCACGCAGGATCCTCCCAATACCGTCTATAGTGCAGGCGGTTCTGCCTACTATGTAGCATGGGCTTTTCAGGCTTTACCTCATGACGTTGATTTCCAATTGGTCACTTCCGTGAGTAGAGAGATGATGTCAGAGGTGGAGAGGCTCCGTGAGGCAGGTGTCAGTGTGAAGTCCTTCGAAAGCCTTGATAATGTGTTCTTTGAGAATAAGTATGGCAAGAACATGGACAACCGTACCCAGCGTGTACTTGCCAAGTCAGCTCCTTTTACGATTGAGCAGCTGGAGGGCATTGAGGCTCGTGTGTTCCATCTTGGCACTTTGTTGGCTGACGACTTTGCCCCAGAGGTGGTGGAATATCTTGCCACCAAGGGTGACGTGTCGATAGATGTACAGGGTTATATGAGGTATGTAAAGGGAGAACAAGTGTATTCTACGGAATGGAACGACAAGCTCAGACTCTTGAAACATACAGCCATCCTAAAGGTTAACGAATGGGAGTGTCAGACGCTGACGGGTATTACCGATCCCTTTGTGGCTGCAGAACAGATTCATGCCTGGGGTGTGCGTGAAGTCATTGTAACCCTTGGTGGAGGGGGCTCTATCATCTATGCCGAGGGTAAGTTCTACGAAACGCCAGCCTACCCACCAAGCAAGTTGGTAGATGCTACAGGTTGTGGCGACACATATAGTGCTGGTTACCTTTATGCTCGTGCCAAGGGAATGTCGTATGAGGAGAGCGGACGTTTTGCTGCTGCCATGTGTACGCTTAAGTTAGAGCATACAGGACCATTCGATCGTACGATCGATGATGTCCATGATGTTTTGTCTCGTTGAAACAGATTTATTTGAATATCAAAGTTGTCAGGCGGTCTGCAGCGAATAGCTCGCAGGCCGTTTGTAGTATCTCCTCGGCAGTGATGGTGTCAATATGTCGATAAAGTGCTTCAAGATTGCGCTCCTGTCCATGGTGTAAATAGCTCTTGCCAAAGTCGAGGGCAAACTGTTCACGGTTGTCGCAGGCAATGGCTATCTGACCTTTTAGCTGGCGCTTGGCAGCTGAGAGCTGGCGTGCACTCAATGGTTTCTGCATCATACGGTCGAGCTCTGTCCTGACCAGTCGTAGACAACGCTTCACATCATGATGGTCACATCCAAAATAGATGCTCCAGAGGCCTGTATCGCCATAACATACCATTGTGCTCTCAACAGTATAGACCAATCCTCGACGTTCTCGAAGGGAAAGGTTCAAACGTGCATTCATGCCAGGACCACCTATTATATTATTTAATAGGTATAGCTTCAAACGTCGTGGATCATCGTAACGGTAGCCACGTGTACCAATCATCACATGGGCCTGATGAGTGCCACGATGATGAGTGATGGTCTGATCGATAGATGATTCTGGTTCTTTCAAAAGATTGGGCTTACTCTGACTATCCGATTTCTCAGGAAGATCCGCATTCTTCAACGTCTTTATCAGTCGCTTGAAATCAATATCGCCATAAACGAAGAAGACGGCCTTGTCAGGACGATAGCAACGGCGTACAAAGCGCAAAGCGTCATTTGTGGTGAAAGTACGGATGTGTTCTGCCTGTCCTAGGATGTTGTGCCCTAGAGGATGTCCTTCGAAGAGAATGTTCTCAAACTCGTCGTAAATCAGTTCTGCTGGCGAATCATTGTAACTCTCAATTTCATCGCAGATGACTTCCACCTCTTTTTCAATCTCATGTTGTGGATAGGTGCTGTGGAAGACAATATCTGTCAGTAAGTCAACGGCTTTGGGGAAATGTTCTTTGGAGATAGCGGCATAAAACACAGTGTCTTCTTTGTTGGTAAAGGCATTTAGTTCGCCACCCACACCTTCAAGGGCATTGATGATCTGAAGGGCATGGCGCCGTTGGGTACCTTTGAAGGTCATGTGTTCGCAGAAATGAGCCAATCCTTCTTCGCCCGAGCGCTCATCGCGGGTGCCTGCTGCTATCTGGTAGCCACAATAAACTACCTGTGAGGTTGACGGTAGGTGTATCACCCGAAGTCCGTTTTCAAGCGTATATGTGTTATAATTTGTCATTTCGCTTGCAAAATTACGAATATTTTCCGTAACTTTGCAACCAAAACAGAAGAATATGAGAAAAGTAATAGGAATAGGCGAGACCATTCTCGATATCATTTTTAAAAACGACCAGCCAATCGGAGCTGTTCCAGGAGGCTCCACTTTTAATGGTGTGATTTCCCTGGGACGTACAGGTTTGCCGACAGCTTTAATTAGTGAGACAGGCGATGACCGGGTGGGCCGACGTGTCATCAGTTTCCTGGAGGAAAATCATGTTGATGCCAGTAGTGTGAGCGTTTATCCTGAATCAAAGTCACCCATCTCTTTGGCATTCCTCAATGAACATAATGATGCAGAATACATTTTCTATAAGGATCATCCTCATGATCGTCTGGAAATGATCTATCCCGATATCCAGCCCGATGATATTGTGATGTATGGTTCTTTCTATGCTATTAATCCTGTTATTCGTGAGCAAATGGCTGCATTCCTGACTTTTGCCCATGAGCGTGGTGCCATATTATACTATGATGTGAATTATCGCTCCTCCCATCGTCATGAGCTGATGAAGGTAAAACCCAATATCCTGGAGAACTTTGAACTAGCCACCGTTGTAAGGGGTAGTAAGGAGGATTTTGAGGTTATGTTCGACATGCAGGATGCTGAAAAAGTGTATCGTTCAGAGATATCTTTCTACTGCAAAAACTTTATCTATACACAGGGATCTGAACCACTGGAGGTACGTGGAGTTGGTGGACAAAGCCTGCAATATCCAGTGGAACAGACCGAGACGGTAAGTACCATCGGTGCTGGCGATAATTTTAACGCAGGCTTCGTTTATGGTCTGGTAAAATATGGTATCACTCGCGAGATGTTGGAAACAGGTATCTTAAAAGAACAATGGGATCATTTGGTCAGCGAAGCCCAGCAGTTTGCAGCGAATGTCTGCCAGAGCATCAACAATAGTGTTGACGAGTCTTTTGCAGAACAGAAGAAGCTTGAACTGGAGACAAGTTTAAAGGAAATGGAGAATGCCAACGAATAAAAGAAAAGCCTCGCCAATCGCGAGGCTTTCTTATTATTTCTTCTTCTTGCGAGGTTTCCGCATGGCCCAGCCTTCTTCGCTGAAGTCAGGCTCTTCACCTTTGAATCCACGTTGGGACTTTTTCTTGCGACCTTCATTCGAGTTTATCAAGTCTCGCCAACTTTCTTTCTTCTGATGCTTGGGCTTTGAGGGTGATTTGCTTGACTTGCCTTCTGGGAAGCCTTCATCAGCGTCGTTGCAACGAACGGTTCTGCCTTTATAGCGGATACCAGACAGCTGAATCATCACCTTCTTGGCATCCTTTTCAGGCACCTCAAAATAAGAGATAGTGTCGAGCAGGTCGATATGTCCTACCTCTTGGCGTCCACCTACGAAACGATTCAATGTCTGCATTAACTCGCCTGGATAGAAACCATCGCGTTTGCCCAGATTGATGAAGAGCCGCTTGTAGCCTTTCTGTGCTTTGTTCTGCAGCTTTTGCTTGTCGCTTTGAGGTTTCTTCTCCTTTTTGTCTGGCACTACGGCCTCAATTTCTGGTGCTTCAGCATAATAAGCCAAGAACTTACCAAACTCCAACGAGACAATCTTCTTTATCAGTTCCTCCTTGTCGATATACTCGAAGTAACGACTGATATCTTGCATGAAGGGTGCAATCTCCTCGTCGTCGACATCCGTCTTGACGATTTGGTCCATCACCTTATAGAGTTGTTTCTTGCAGATTTCCTCAGCTGAAGGTATCTCCGCCTTTACAAATTCCTTGCCTATCTCCTTCTCAATATTGCGTATCTTGAACTTCTCGCGACTATGTACAATCGATATCGAAGTTCCTTTCTTACCAGCTCTACCAGTACGACCAGAGCGATGGGTATAGTTCTCGATATCGTCAGGCAGTCCGAAGTTGATAACATGCGTTAGATCGTCTACATCCAGTCCTCTGGCAGCTACATCTGTTGCTACGAGTAACTGTGTCAGATGGTTGCGGAACTTCTGCATCGTCAAGTCGCGTTGCTGCTGACTCAAGTCTCCATGCAGTGACTCCGCATTATAGCCATCCTTGATGAGTTTATCAGCTATCTCCTGCGTCTCCACTTTCGTACGACAGAAGATGATGGCAAAGATGCGTGGATAGTAGTCCACGATGCGTTTCAGCGCCAGATACTTGTCCTTGGCGTTTACTAGATAGTAGATGTGGTTTACGTTCTCAGCCCCCTCGTTACGACTACCTACCACAATTTCCTTGTAGTCGTGCAGATAGGTCTTAGCCACGCGTTCCACCTCCTTACTCATGGTGGCAGAGAACATCAGCGTGTGATGCTCCTCTGATAAAGATTCGAAGATTTCGTTGATGCTGTCCGAGAAGCCCATGTTCAGCATCTCGTCGGCCTCGTCGAGTACGATGTTGGTTACTTGTTCCAGATGCGCAAAGCCACGATGCATCAGATCAACCAGTCGTCCTGGTGTGGCAACGATAATTTCTACGCCCTTCTTCAAGGCACGCATCTGAGGCTCGATAGCAGCTCCGCCATAAACAGCCTCCACATGTACGCCATCCATGTATTTGGCAAAGTCGCGCAGGTCGTCGGCTATCTGCAAGCAGAGCTCTCTAGTGGGAGACAGCACCAAGGCCTGCGTATAGCGACGGGATGTATCGATGCGTTCCAGGAGTGGGATGCCAAAGGCTGCTGTTTTACCTGTACCCGTCTGGGCGAGAGCAATCACATCGTTCTCGTTACCCAACAGATATGGAATCACAGCCTCCTGTACAGGCATCGGGTGTACAAAACCCAACTCCTCGATCGCCTTGCGAATCGGCTCGCAAACGCCTAATTCTTCAAATGTCTTCATCAAATAATTTTATCTTACTACTTCTGTAAATTCTGGCTTGCCGCCCTTTTCTACGGTTACGTAGATGGTAGAGGTGGCCTCTTCGCCGTTCATACCACGACTCTTAACAGTAAACTTATAGTCTGTGCTGTCGTCAGTGGTGCGCTTGCCTGCTGTTACGGGAGTACCCAGTGGGAACTGATAGCTTGAGCAGGCTGCATCGAAGATGGCCTTTTCCTCGTCAGTCACAGGCTGCTGGGCAGAATACTCAGGCAGTTTGCTGATGTTACCTTCCTTATAGCCTTCCTCAATCAGGAAACGGTTCAGTTCCTTGGCAGCAGAGGCTACTCGGGCAGTGCGAACGCCATAGCCATCCTGAATCGTTGCCTTGGGGAGTGCCTTCTTCAGATCAGCAGTCGATGTGTTCAGACCACCACTACCGAATGTGCAGAAGGGTACAACGGTCTTACCGGCAAAATCCTGCTCTTTTACCAATGTAACAATCGGCATGGCGTAAGTGCCAAACCAAATGGGATATCCCAGGAAGATCACATCATAGTCGGCAATCTTCTTGGCGAGGGGTTTAATAGCCGGACTCTGTCCACTCTCCCTCTCCTTGCCACTACGCTGTATGGTAGCTTGGAAGTCGCCAGAATAAGGCTCCACAGCCTCGATGGCTTCAATATCTGCACCTACCTGTTTCTGAATCTCCTCAGCCACAGCCTTTGTTGTTCCGTTCTCTGAATAGTAAAGCACCAGTTTCTTCTGGGCGTAACCTGTTGTCATACATGCTGTCATAGCGAGCGATAATAATAGTTTCTTCATAAGTTAATGTTTTATGGGGTTTTTATCAATATCGTCCGCAAAGATACAAAAAAAAATCGAAGAAAAACATGAGAAATAAAACTATTTTGAGTATCTTTGCAAACATTATGAAGATATGTGTATTTTGTTCTGCTAATCAGCAGATAGATCAAGAGTTCTTCACCATGACTGAAGAATTAGGAAAGTGGGCTGCGGAGCATGGCCATAGCATTGTTTATGGTGGTGTGAATCAGGGACTAATGGAGTGTATAGGTAAGGCTGCAAAGGAGTCAGGTGCTCGAACCATTGGTATCGTACCAACGAAGGTAGAGGAGACAGGGCGTATCAGCGACTATGTCGAGGTAGAGATTCCCTGCGATAACCTTACAGATCGTAAGCAGTTGATGATGGATCAGAGCGATGTGTTTATCGCCCTCCCAGGAGGCATCGGAACCATCGACGAGGTATTTACCGTTGCAGCCTCAGCTACCATAGGCTATCATCATAAGCCCGTCATCCTTTATAACATGAAGGGATTCTGGAATCAACTCATCGCTCTGCTCGATGACTTACAGGCGAAAGGCATGATTCGTGGCGATTGGCGTCAGTACATTAAAACTGCTGACTCCCTAGAAGAAATCAGCCGGTTGATATAAGAAGAGCCTCGCAAATCACGAGGCTCTTCCTGTATTATTTAGCACCAATCTCCTTGATGAGTCGATCAGCTTTGCCCCAGCTCTCCATCATGTAGAGCACGTAGCGGATATCGACACCAATGCAGCGTGCCAGCTGCTTGTCGAAGAAGATGTCTGAGCTCAGACTGTCCCAGTTGCCATCAAAGGCCAGACCAATGAGCTCGCCCTTGCCATTGAACATAGGTGAACCAGAGTTTCCGCCAGTGATGTCATTGTTCGAAAGGAAACATAGGTGCATCTTACCTGTGGTTTGATCAGTATACTTACCAAAGTCCTTCACAGAGAGCAGTTCCTTCATGATAGGTTCTGCCTCGTAGTCGATGATGCGATCAGCCTTGTTCATCTTCTCTACGATGCTCTCAGCTGTGGTGTAGTAGCCTGAAGGCTGACCAGCCAACAGGTATTCGCCCACTTGACCATAAGAGAGTCGCATGGTGAAGTTGGCATCGCTGTAATTAGGCATATCCTCCTCCATGCGCAGCTTGGCAGCACAGAGATAACGCTCCATGGTGTTGATGGAATCAACGGTTTCCGTGATGTCAGCACGGATATCAGCGAGTGTGCTGATAAGACTCTCACCATATACCACACCAGGATCCTGATGGTAACCCTTCTTGTTTACATAGATCTTTTTGTCGCTCTTCATCAGCTTTGACTTCTTGTATAGGTTGTCTACGAATTTCTGATAGTCACCTTTGAAGTCATGGTCGATGACATTGAAGAAATCAGGCTGGTACTTGATTTCCACCTGTTCACGATAGTGCTTCAGCAGGGCAGCGATGATCTCCTTGTCGGTAGCCTCGTCCCATTCGTCGCTGTTGTCCTTGAACTCAATGTAATGGCTCTTGGGCTTGCCGTCCTTGCCATTGATGATGGCACCATTCTGCACTCGGACAGCCCTGCGAGTCATCTCGTCAGTATTTCTATTGCCAAAGGTCTCGCTGTAGAATGTCAGGGCACGCACAGCCTTGAAGCGTTTTTCGTAGAGTCGCTCCAGCTGGGCGAAGTCGAGTTTGTCCTTCAAATATCCTGTTGAGTCCTGCCACTGGCGGATCTTCTGCTCGAACTCAGCCTTCTGCTTGATGAGGCCGATAGAGTCGATACATTTGTTCATACCAATGGAATTCTTCCAATAGTTCGAGCTGCTGGCGTATTTCGAGTCGTACTTGATACGAACAGCCTCGTCGGCACGCATATGGCGAATCATGATGTTCTGCTTCACCTCACGCGTCAGATAGCGAGGCTCATTCTCAGCGTCGCGACGTTCCTTGATACCATAGCTCGAGAGGTAACGGCTGGTGCTGCCTGGATAGCCGATGGTCATAGAGAACGAACCTGGCACATAACCCTGCAGCGAAACAGGTGCCCACTTCTTGGGGTGATAGGGTACATTATCCTTAGAGTACTTGGCAGGAGCGCCAGTCTTGGGATCTACATAGATGCGGAACACAGAGAAGTCGCAGGTCTGACGAGGCCACATCCAGTTGTCTGTCTCTCCACCAAACTTACCCATCGACTTAGGCAGGGCGAACACCAGTCGCACATCATTGTAGTCGCGATAGGTGGTGAGGAAGTACTGGTTGCCCTCGTAGAAAGGTTTGATCTCTACACGCAGGGTAGAGTCCTGCTTGCGGATGTCCTTCTGCATGGCGTTTTCGATGGAATCCACGAAAAAGGCGCGCTTATCCTCTGCCATCTTGTTCAGTCCTAATGAGTCCAGATAAGGTGTCAGGTCCTTCTGCTCAATCATGAAACTTACAAAGAGTCGCTCGTTGGGCAACTCCTCCTCGTATGAGTTGGCTACAAATCCATTCAGCATATAGTCGTGCTCCACAGTAGAGTGGCGACGGATGGCATCGAAGCCACAGTGGTGGTTGGTAAACACCAGTCCGTCAGGCGATACAACCACACCAGAGCAGAATCCACCAAAGTTAACTACGCAGTTCTTCACTGCATCGTCACCCTGATAGAGTGCACCATAAGGCAACTGGTAGTTCTCCAGTTTCATAGTTTCATAAACGGCGTTAGGCAGGTTGTAAAGTGTCCACATACCCTCATCAGCCTTTGCAGTGAAGAGTGAACAGGCAAACAATAAAACTAATAATTTCTTCATATCTTATTTCTTTTTGAATTTCTTTCCGATAACAGGCAGACTCGAAAGTGGCATATCTGCTTTGATGATCCTGCCGATGAAGCCCAGAATCAATACATTATTTAAGACGAATGATGCCCAATAAGGCAGATTTCTTTCGCCCCATTTCATGATGCCAAATAAAGCCATAGCTGCTATAAAGTAAATGGCGATATCCTTCACGGGATAGGGGATGGGGTTCTTTCTCTGACCCACGATATAGCTCAGTATCATGGCTGTGCCATAACCAGCCACACCACCCCAGGCACAGGCCCAATAGCCAATCTTGGGGATAAAGATGATGTTGACAGCAAAGAGCACAGCGCAACCAGCCAACGAGAACCAGGCACCATAGATGGTCTTGTCGATGAGTTTATACCAGAACGACAGGTTGAAATAGATGCCCATCATAATCTCAGCCATCATCACGACAGGTACAATGCCCAATCCCTCACGGAATTTCTCTCCAACGAGGTATTTGAATATCTCGATATAACCCATCACGCAGAGGAATGCCAGCAGGGTGAAGATGATGAAGAACTTCATCGATTTGGCATATAGCTCCTTGCTGTCCTTGTCCTTTGCTGAGCCAAAGACGATGGGTTCATAGGCAAAGCGGAAGGCCTGGGTGATGAGCGCCATGATCATGGCTATCTTGATGCAGGCACCATAGATACCCAGTTGATAGCGTCCATTCTCTGGCTCGAGTATACGAGGCAGCAGGATTTGTCCTGCCACCTGGTTCAGGATACCTGCGATACCCAGTACCAGCAGGGGCCATGAGTAACGAAGCATAGCTTTGCATTTCTCTTTGTCGAATCGCCATCTGAAACCCACGAGTTCGCTGATGAGACAGAACGAGATAAAGGTGGTACATGCCAGATTGATCACAAAGGCGTAGCCAATGTGGATTTCCCATTGCGGATCGATCTTTGGCATGAGCCAATAGGCCACGATGTTCAGTGTGACGCTGAGGAAGATAAACAGCAACTTCAGTCCTGCAAACTTAAAGGGCTGATGCTTGTAACGAAGATAAGCAAAGGGAATGGCCTGGAAGGCATCCTGCGCTACAGTGATGAACATCATACCCACGTACCATTTATGGTTGGAGTAGTCGAGAATGGAGGCGATGGGGTTAATAAACAGCAAAACCATCGCAGCAAACGTGAGACAGACACTTCCCACCATGATGAGGGCTGTGCTGTACACACGCATCTTGTCGCCCTCTTCCTTGTTCATAAAGCGGAAGAAGGTGGTCTCCATGCCAAATGTCAGAATCACCATCAACAAAGCCGTCTGGGCATAGATATCGTTATAGATACCATAGTCAGCACAACTCTTCAGTGTATAGGTATAGAGTGGCACCATCAGGTAGTTCAAGAATCGGCCTACGATACTTGAAAGCCCGTATATTGCTGTGTCTTTAAACAATGATTTCAGATTTGCCATAACTATCCAAAGAATAAGTACGCTATTGCGATGGCTGCGATGATGCCAGCCAAGTCTGCGAGCAACCCACAGGCCACAGCATGACGAGTCTTCACAATGCCTACGCTACCAAAGTAAACTGCCAGGATATAGAAGGTGGTATCCGTCGAGCCCTGGAAGATACAACTCAATCTGCCCACAAACGAATCAGCGCCATAAGTGGTCATCGCATCAACCATCATGCCTCGAGCACCACTGCCTGAGAGAGGCTTCATCAAGGCTGTAGGCAGTGCAGCCACAAAGTCGCTGTTGCCACCACAGGCCTCCACACCCCAACGGATGCCATCAATCAACATATCCATCGCACCAGAGGCACGGAACACACCAATGCCCACGAGGATAGCCACCAAATAGGGGATGATCCTCACGGCTGTCTGGAATCCCTCTTTGGCACCATCGATAAAGGCGTCATATACGTTCACCTTCTTCCTCACACCAGCCAGGATAAAGGCGATGATAATCAGCATCAGCAGGATATTGGCTGTCGATGTGCTCACCTTGTTCATCAGTACGGAGTCCAACTGTCCGAAGCCCCAGATGATGGCTGCAACCACCAAGGCAGCACCTCCAAGGGTGAGCAGAATGGTGCGATTCAGCAGGTTGATCTTCTGAAACAGACTGGTGATGATGATACCAGCCAGCGTGGAGAAGAACGTAGCCAACAGAATGGGGATGAAGATATCCGTAGGCTGGGCAGCCCCCATCTGGGCGCGATATACCATGATAGAGATAGGTATCAGCGTGAGTCCAGAGGTGTTCAGCACCAGGAACATAATCATCGGGTTAGTGGCAGTATCCTTCTTCGTGTTCAGGTCCTGCAACTGCTCCATGGCCTTCAATCCTAAGGGCGTGGCAGCATTGTCGAGTCCCAGCATATTCGCTGCGATGTTCATGAAGATGGAGCCAGTAACGGGATGTCCCTTGGGGATGTCAGGAAACAGTTTCGTGAAGACTGGACTCAGCAATTTGGCCAGCACATTCACCACGCCACCTTTTTCGCCAATTTTCATGATACCCAACCAGAGCGACAGCACACCTGTCAACCCCAATGAAATCTCGAAAGCCGTCTTCGACGACGAGAATGTAGAATCCATCATCGCTGGGAACACCTCGAAGTCTCCCCAGAAGATGAGTTTCACCAGCGCTATCACAAACGCCACGATGAAAAACGCTACCCAAATCCAATTTAATACCATATTGACTGCAAAGGTAGTGCAAATTTGGCGATTATCCAAAGAAAAAGGCAAAAAAGAGGGCACCTGCTCTCGCAGCCGCCCTCCATACTAGTATTTAAGTATCGTTTATTGAAGTATTATCTCTTTAAATAAGCTTCCTTCTGGTCGTAAGTGATTTCATTTGAGTTGTACCAACCATCGTCAAGGATACCTTTTACATACAGATTGAAGTTGGGGTAAGGTACGCCAGCATATGTTGACGTAAATTTATCTCTGATGTCAGTACGCTCATCGCACCAGTTATAATCAGTGTCCACAGCAATCTTTGCTGCTGGCTCACCCTTTTTGCACTCCATGGTTACCCAAGTCTTTGTATCATTCTCAAGCTTATAAACCTGTACAGGAATAAGCTTGGCTACAGTCTTAACATCATTACTGCCGAAGGTATTGTTGATGGTAAGATAAGCTTCTTTACAATTTCTGAAAGTATACTTATCGCCAGTAGAACCCGTGTTAATCATTGATGACTGCGTAATAGGCAGGTCAGGATTAGCCTCCTTGAACAGTCCGTGAACCTCCTCGCCTGCAACTGTCAGTGGCAGTGTACCACCAGCAGCCAGGAATGTAATCTTCACCTGCGTATTTTCGTTCATAAGCTGAACGTCGAACACAACGTCGTTGAAGTCCCAGTCACTGGCCTGAGTCACGCTCAAGTCCTCACAAATCACGCGAACAGTACTCGAAGAAGGCTTCTCATTGTTATAGCCTGGGCTACACTCAGACTTGGGGATAGAAACGGGACTTTCTGTTGCATTAACTGGATTACCATAGAAATCGTTAAACGTAAAGCTAAACTTTACGCTGTTATCATAATAAATCCAAGGTTGTTGTGCATTACCGCCTCCTTGTGGGAAATGGCTTTCTGCATCAATGTATAAGTTGCCAAAATAGGCCATGCTGTACTGAGCTCTTCCCCATTCCCCATTTGCACAGTCTATTGTTTTTGCTTGAATTACAGCATAGGGATTGTTTCCACTGGGTCCGTGGAAGCCATAACCGCCACTATTCCCATTTTCAGAATACAATAAATTATTAACCTTAAGCAGGGATTTGCTACCCATGTAGAAACGGGCTTGTTTCCAAGTAAAATTATAGCATTCAAGAGAAGCGTCACCCTGTAATACAAATCTACTGTCAGATTCCCAAATTTTAAATTCTCCAGTAACAACCAACTTACAATTGTTATAAATATGTTTGGCTTGGCCCTGAATTGTAAATGTGCCTGTCTTATAGATTCCATCATTCATCCAGCAGTCATCCCCGTTTTTAATGTCAGTGTGACCACTGATTGTTGTAGTATGATGAAGAGTGTTGTAAAATCTTGAATTACCCTCAACGTAGAGTGAATTAGCAGTAAGCGTACCATTATTTACCAATTCTGATTTATATTGGTTATCACCAAAATTTCCTTCACTATTTTTAATGATTATCTTACCATCATTCTCTCCTGTTCCTGTTGACGAAACATTGATAGTTCCATTATTATATACGAAACTCTTATCGACGTTTATGTATTTTGCGGTAATCGATTCACCATTGTTTAAAACGGTGACTTTGTTCACAAATTGTAAGTAGTTAGCCTTAATCTTACTGCCTTCACTCATATAAATGGCAGAATTGGGATTTTGGAATGTACTCCATTCCATATCTGTAAGGTCAAGTATGGCGTTTCTAGCAAGAAATACTTTAAGGTTGTTTCTTACACTTTTTAGCTTAAGTGTGGAATTTTCTGTTACACAATAAGTGGTACCATCATTTTCTTGATAATTATTACCACCGAAAATAACATTACCATCAAAGTATATTGTTACAGATACATTCTGAATATCTTTTTTCCACGGCTGAGTATTGTCCCATTCGTTACCATCAATATAGTATACGCCACCATAATTGGGAGTAACATCATTCAAGTTCTGAATGCCAGAAATATTTTTTGCCTCAGAAAGAGTACTCTTATATTCTGTAGGCATACCGGGGTTTCCTCTGAATGAAGGCTGTTCTGGCCTATCGTCATAGGTTCTTGTGCCACGTGTGGTGGCAACAGTTGATGATCCGAAGCCCCATTCCTGGTTGGGATCGGGCTTGCCAAAGGCTGTGACGAAAGCATCCTCGTACTTCTTTACGACGCTGCTCTGGACAGATGCCTCATAATCTAATTCATGTGTACAGCTGGTAATCAGTCCGCAAAGAGCGAGAGCGGCTGCACTGGTTATCAAATACTTCTTCATAACTTAAATACTTTAAAATGATAAGCTTATCTACTAATAATTTGTTGTATACAATTGTGCAAAAATACGAAGAAAATCAATAAGTTACAAACTTTTTGCCCTTTATTTAACAGAAATTCACAAAATAGATTTCATCAGATACTTTTTAAGATAAAGCGCAAAAACACCTCAACACCTCCCTTTTTCTTCTGAAACCCCTTTATTTAAAGGCATTCCGCGACGGGAGGTGTTGCTAAAACACCTCCCTTACACCTCCCATAGACCTCCCGTCTGTAGATTTGTTATTGAAGGGAAGATGCGGCGCAGGTTGATGAGAAAAAAGTGAGGTGTAAGGTGAGGTGTAAGGGAGGTCTATGGGAGGTGTCTAGCAAACACCTCCCGTGCCTAACCCCTTGTATTTAAAGGCCTTCCGAGAGATTTAGGGAGATGTTGGGCTAAAAATGATATTTTCTCTCAAAATAGATAGATTTAAGCCACATGATATTGAGGATAGTTCTATGATGCAGCGAGAATAGTTTTTGCTATGACGGAGGATAGTCCAAACCCTATGAGAGGATAGTCCTCGCTGGAACTTTCCTCGGAGCAAACCCCAAAATTCTCTAGAGAATTTAGGACTTTACTCCGAGTAAAGTCTGGGTTTACTCCGACTAAAGTGGGACTTTACTCCGTCCTCTCTTTCGGTCCTCTACTACACAAAATAAAAAGAGGCCGCTGCATCACGCAGAGACCCCTTCCCTTAATTTAGCTATTTTAAGTATTTGATGTCTTATTCTTGTACCCACCAGAATTTCTCGTCCGCAGTCTTCCAGTTACCTTGAACGTAGGTGGTGAAGTTATAATACTGGTCAACGATGCTATGACGCTCAGGAACGATAGGATCGAAGCGGTCGTCAACAAGAACCTTGCAAGCTGCTTTACCTTTTTCGGCAGTCAGAAGCATCCACTTGTTATCCTTCTGTACCTCTATACGAAGACCAAGAAGTTGCTCGGGTGTTGTATATTCGCCATCAACTGTAAAGTCCACAGCAGCGTGAGAATTCAGACCAGTATTCCACATCTTATATTTCTTAGTAGTAGGATCTGGAGTGTTATCTCCATAAAGTGAGTGAACCTCTACTCCGCCATTACCATCAGTGCTTCCTATCTTTAGAGGCAGAGTACCACCGCAAGCCTGAAGTCTCAGAGTAGTCTTACCGCCCTCATACTTAACAACGTCGAATACAACATCATTGAAGTCGAAGTCACCAGCCTCACCAGCTGACAGGTCCTCAGCAATTACACGATAGAGATGTTTAATAGCATGTCCAGGAGCTATACATACAATCCAGTCTGAGAAATAGCCGTCAGCACATCTTATTACTTTTGCCCATTGCTTGTCATTTCCGGAAACAGGTAAATAGCCTGCGTCCAACCATTTCTGGATTTCAGCATCTCCTAATGCTGTTGGTTTGTTTGTGTCATTAAAGCTTTCAATATATCCACAGTACTTGTTAGGAGCATTTATTACATATTTGTAAGTTTCGCCTTTAAATTGCCATGAACCGGTATAGACATCTTCATCTTTGAAGAATTGCTCAAAATCGAAACCTACAAAGTAACGACCACTTACTTTAGCGCCAATATTATTACCAAAATCTTTTGCCCAAGTATCAATAACAGAACCGTCAACCATTACATACTGGTTATTGTAAGTTTTGTCTGCAGCTGAGTTGTGGTAACCAAAATTCGAAGCAAGAGAACCTTTCATAAGGCGTATCTTGTCCTTATGAGTGTTGTTGCCATTATCATTAAGATAATTCACACCAGGGTTATTCTGAACGTTTCCAATCTCACTACAATCACCATTGTTAAAGTCAAAAATGTGATCATCACCATTTGATGTAAGATAATCCATTTGACTACCACCCGTTATCCAGCCACCATTAGCTGCATGGTATTCTTCTGGAGAAAAACCATTGGGTGTAGTCTTGTTTCCAATAGGAGAAGTGCCACCTTTGTATACTTGCTGAATAAAAAATTCTGTCCAATCTTTAGAACCACCAGCTGTTAATTTGTTGTGCTGAAAATATGCTATAACACGTTCTTTCTGAGCAGCAGATAATTCAACGGGAACATCATATCCCTTATCAACCCACATGTGGGCGTCTTTATCACATTCAGCAGCACGTGTTCCGCGTGTACTTGCAACACTAGAGAAACCCCAGTCTACGTTAGCACCTACCTTACCAAATGCTTTTTCGAATGCAGCTGCGTATTTCTCGTTTACAGTTGCTTCCTTCTGCTCATTGACTTTGTTCTCGTCATAAAGGTCGGTCTTTGAGCAGCTTGTGAATGTGGCAGCGAATGCGAGAGCTGCAACACTTGTCATCAAATACTTCTTCATAATGTTTTAAATTTTAATGAGTTTATAATAATTCGGAATTTAAATGGCTAATAAATTACTTTCCTTGTCCCCTTTTTCCGGAAACGTGCTGCAAAAGTACGAAAATTATAAATAGGTTGCAAGTTTTGTGTAGTTAATTAAAGTTAAAGGATGCGCAATGGATTGTGTGCATCAAGAAAATGTTACTTTTTACAAAATAGGGAGGGCCCCTGCTCGCGCAGAAGCCCTCCCGAAGTGTTGTGCAATTATTATTTTGTATTTGATCTTTTACGATTATTGTTTCTTTCTAATGACAGTAATTTCATCAATATAAATGTTCTTAGCCCAGATGCCAAAAGCTTTTGCTCTATTGCCATCTTTAGACGTATTGGCAGCCTCCTGATCGATAACGATCTCATAATAACCCTTGGAGAAATCAGGTCTGCTATTGCTATTCTTTATAGAATCCCATTTGCCACTCCATTTATTTACGAAGTGTAAATGAATCCATGGGTCATACTGGTTGGCGTTTGTATTAGGGCCACCATAAACTCTAATAGTGTCTCCAACATTAAATATTGGAGAAGAAATTAGTAATTTCTTGGAATCACCTTCGTCTTGAAGGAATATACCTGATTTTTCTGGGAAATATACCCTAGGTGTATCATACAGAATCTCCTCAATATCAGTAAGGTAGGTGAAGCCAGCCTCTTTATCTCCGTATGCTAGTGGCGAACGGTTGTCTGGATAAAGATAGAGTTCTTCAACGTTGCTCTTCCAGAACTTATAATCCTTATTGCTTACATATTTCGGGAAGTTACGATATGGACCCTCACTGTCTGTTCCAATGTTTACACGCTCTTGAGACCAAGGAGTGCCAATGGGTACGCAAATGATATGCGGAGCCTTTGAGCCAGTGTTTTCTTTTGCTATGGGTTTACCGTTATTGTCTTTGACGTAATTGCCATTTGCATCTTTTTCATACTCCACAATCGTCTTATCGTTTAATCTGCCAGGCACTGTTACATTGTCAACAGACCACATCACATCGATGGGAATATCGTTCAGTGTTTTATTTGTGTTTATAAGCTCGTTTGTATAGTCGAATTTCTTATATACATATTCCTTACCTGTAACCAGTGAGCCAAATACGTTAGAAGCTTCACCAACAGTATTAACGATGGTAGTGAGACCTACGCCAAAGGCATTATGCACATCGCCAAACTTGCTTTCTGCAATTGTCAGAGGAATGGTACCTCCAGCTGCCAACAGGGCAATCTCTACACTGTATTTGTTGCCACCATTATATGTATATCTTCCGGCATAAAGAGGCTTTGATTCGTCAATTGTATATTTACCTTCCTGCCAAATGATGGCATCGAAGACTGCATCGTTGAAATCAAGATCCTCACGATTTGCCTTATAGAGGTCCTCCACAAATACACGGCCAATATTCATGATACGACGAATGGTGGCTCTGTATTTATAAGTCTGAGATTCTTCTTCGTCCTCCTCCTGGTCGTTGCTGGTATCTCTCTTCCTGCCAGGAATAATACGAATGATCCAGTCAGAATAATAATGGTCGCGTGCACCAGCAATATACCATTTACCTTTCTGCCAGTCGCCATCATTCTGTTTGTTTGGAATCTGGAATGCACCTTCTGTCCCTGCAGGAACTTCTGTTACGAGATAAGAATTTCCTTGGTAGATGTCGGTAAGCCCATGCTTAAGGTCGGCTTCATAATCGAAACCTACAAAGTACATGCCAGAAACGTCACCATCAGAAGGAACTGTGATATTATTATCCTCTGCCCACTGCATAATGGTGTTACCCGACACGCGCTTGAACATATCATTATATTTGTAACTACTCTGGAGAGAATTGTTATAGCCAAAATAACTTGTGCTTGAGTTCAGCATCAGCATAATCTTGTCGGAGTGGGTGCCAAGGGTGGAACTCGAGACGTTGTTATTGGTGGAACATGTTGCATGGTTGTAATTGCTGATATGATCTCCAAGTCCAGCACTTAACTGGTCCATCTGGTTACTGCCATAAATGGGGTCGCCGGGATCGCCATAGGCAGAATAACAGGTTTCTGTTGACTTTGAACCTGAACCTTGACCAGCATTTGTACCTCCTTTATACACATCCTGCACAAAGAAATCGCTATAATTAAGGACTATGTCATCTGGATCTTGTACACGCTGGAAGTATTTTCTTACGATGTCCTTCTGGTTAGCAGTAAGTGGGTCTGGTACAAGCCATCCCTGTCCTGCCCACATATTAGCATTCTCATATGCTCCACGCGTTAGGGCGCGAGCACTGGCGCTGGAATCGGCAGCAGCAGAGCCACCAATAAACTCGTCAATAGGCGTAAAGCCCCAGTCGTGATTGGGGTCAATAGTACCATAGAGGTCTTTAAAGACTTTCTCGAATGTCTGTGTCTTCTCTTCATAGAGATTATCGTACCCTATGTCATCATGGGTACAGCTGGTAATAAACAAACCAGCAGCAAGAGCCATAGCTCCGCAAATCAAATACTTTTTCATTGCACAAATAAACTTAATAGATGTTACGTAACTTTTTTATATTGAATCGATTCGGCTGCAAATTTAAGCATTTTTCTTGCAAGTTGTATCGATTTTGATGTTAAAATCTGCAAAACCTTCATATTTATGTACCATGTATGCGATTATTTTTGTAATTTTGGCGCGAAATGTACTTATAATATAATAAGGTATATGAAGAAGATAGCTATTGCGTTTGCCATATTCATTGCCATCTGTGTGGTGGCTGGTGTAGGTTCGTCGTGCTCCAGAAATGTGTTCGATTATGATACTTACGACTCGATTGTTGAAATCAAGTCGCCAGTAGACACTGTGGATCCTAACCATACCTGGACACTCTCCACGAAAAAGTTCATCATAATAACAGTAAACGGAGGCGTAGGTGCCAAGAAGCTGCAGGTGCTTACTGATGATCCTACCACATCGAAGAAGGCAGCTGTTCTGGCGCAGAACATCGTGGAGGAGGGCGATCGCTTCTCGATGAACGTATCGTTCCCTACATACTTGAAGTATCTTTATTATGCTGTCATTGATGAGGCTGGTGCTTATACCATCGTAAAGGCCAGCACCTCGCAGCGTGACATCGATTTCTCGAATCCGATGGTGAAGAGTCAGAAGCTGACGTATGTACCTGACTTGTACTATTACGCCTTCTGCTACGAACAGGAGATGCCTGAGCCAGGCGACTATGACTACAATGACGTGGTGATGGATCTGGCCTTGGAGCGTGTGAGTAAGACGGAGGTGTATATCCATGTAAAGCTGGCTGCCGTTGGTGCCAGTGAGCAGCTGGCGGGTCTTATCCGATTCCCCTATACTGTGAAGAACGACCCAACAGCCCTGATTACGATGGACGATATCGATTCATTGTATACTATAGGCGGCAAGAGTTTTGACGTGAACATGCATGGCGAGCAGATTAAGCAGCAAAATAGTGTTGTTGAGGATAGTAAGTTGCTGGGCAAGCTATTGCTGACGGGTAAAAAGGGTGAGCCGATTATCAACCTCTTTGCTGATGCCCACTGGGCCATCGGTGATGTGAGGAATAATGAATATGGTGTATTTGCCAGAAAGCGATATAATGTAGATTATGGTACTACCACCACTACAGCCGAACTGCAGCCTCGTGAGATCATCTTTGCTATGAAGGTAAAGGATCCTATCCAGCTGAGTTATCTGACGCTGGAGGATATCGACCCCTTCGTGATGCGTCTGTATGGTAATTCGCGCAGAGAGGTTCATACCTATCCCTATCGCAGTGTGGATGCCCTTTACGAGAATAAGTATGTGGAATTAGAGCATCTGCCCTGGGCTCTGGTTATTCCTTTTGGTGGTTTTTATCATCCACTCCACGGACAGAATATTGGTTTCCGCATGAAGAAGGATTATAACGAGGGTGCAGAGATACTGTTTGGCGCATACCAAGAGAGGGGACACTCATTTGGTGAGTGGTCAGTGAATCGTAATAAATGCTTAGACTGGTTCCTCAATGAGTATGCTTATAAGAGTTTTGTGTACGTCTGGTAATCCAAGAAAAAAGAATTACCAGCTGATTAACCTGTCCTTACTAATGTAATCTTCCTTGGCGTTGTCGTACCAGTCTAGGAAGGTTTCAGCATTGGCAGCCCAATTGCTGAAATACTTGTAAGCCAATCCGATGTTTGAACCTTCCTTAGGCCACCACCACTTGTTTACAGGACTGCCTGAGATGGTAAGGTAGAGAGGCGCATCCTCGCGGTTGGTGGATTGTGTTAGGGTGCTAGTAGAGCCAGAGTAGCTCTTTCTGAAAATGGAGAAGGAGAGCTTGTCGATGGCAATATTCGGATCGCTGACTGTAATCGTACCCAGTATCTGTGGACTGCGAGAATAACTGGTGGTGTTAACCATTACCGTAGTGCCAACACCCATGGCTTCGTGGACTTCCTTGCCAAAAGAATCGCCGTTATAAAGCACATTTAGTTCCAAAGGGCTGCCTAAGGCTGCCACACTCACAGAAATGGTATAGGTGCCATCGCCATTATCATATGGGGTAGTGACACGAAGTACCACATCGTTGTAGTCATAATCGCGAACACCATAGTTATCAGGTACCTCGAAGGCATAGAAGATACAGTTGCTACTTGGCTTAGACTGTGTGCCTTCTATCAAGTAGAAGCATGTCTGGCGTGCTTCTTCGATGCCAGCCAGTGGGCCATTAACCCATGATGAGAGTAGGTCGAGATTGGTAGCGCCTATAGGAACCTCTACTTGTACGTGGTCGAGCAGATAGTCGTTGGCATTGCCAGAGGTGGCACTGCAGTTACTGCAGCCACCCACCCTGAGACGCGAATTGTATTTGAAGTTACTGCCAGAGGGACCCCACACGCCAAAGTTGCTCACGCTGATGTTGCCACTACAATTAAGATATGCAGAATTACCCATATAGAGGGTAGCGTTGCCGTTGCCCTGAAGGGTAAGCGAGCCACATTGTGTCCAGCTGTTATCATCCATACGGGCACTCTCTGTCATCTTGAGGTTGCCAGATACTCTGATGGTGCCGGCATTCATGATAGTAAGGTTAGTACCATCGACTGAAGAGAAATAGGCAGTACCCAGGTTGATGAACTGGGCTGGGGTAGAGGCGGAAGAGGCGCAAGCAAGACTCCCAGTAGAAGCGCTGCTGCCTATGGTGCCAGCATTATAGAGTTTGCCACTGGTAACGTCAATCTCGTCAGTAGCAACAGTACCAGCAATGTAGTTAAAGTCGGTCTCGCTCGAGAACTCCACAGCTCCCTGACCTGAAATCTCACCGCCAGGCAATACGTAAATACGTCCTGAGGTAGAGCCATCGCCAAGAGGAGATGTAGAGAGTTTAAAGCCCTTGGGAATCACAATCTTTCCGCCATTGCCCACTACAATCATGTTACCGCTGTTCAGACGCTGGTCGAAAGTCAATGTCCATGTAGAGGTAACATAGACTGACATATTAGAATGACTGGTAAGGAAGGGAATGAAACCAGAGTATGTCTGGCTGATCTTCACTCTTGCCTCTGCATCGGTGGGGAGGTTGGGGTCTAGATCGGTTACCTCAGTCAGTGGCTCAGAGGTGTATTTTGACACATCGGGCATGGCTTGATAAGGAACACTCCAGTTATTGCCAGTGGTAATAGTGGGAATGCCAGTAGAGTTGGTGATGGTGCCACTGAATGTTACCTGTCCGTTAATTACGGGCTTGCAAACCACACGGCTCTGCGCATCGTAGCAGGCAGCGTAGAGCTGTAAGGCGTCATTAGGCTTGGCCACAGTTATGGTCTTAGTCTCGCCAGAGTTGAGGGTGGCCATACCCAAATGTGCAATATTGGAGCTCAATGAAGGATGGGTTTGGTAAATATAAACAGTGTATTGTGAGCTTCCCTCCATATTGACTGTGATATCAACAGATGTAGAAGTAGCAGTACTCCATGTCTGGTTAGGATCAATGTCCTTCCCACCCATGACGAGTGCCTTAAAACCCTCTGTCAATTGCTCTTGACTGAAAGAATCGTGTTTGGAACAATTGGTTGCCGTCAGACAAATCACCAGCGCAACCACATATTTCGTAAAACTCTGCTTCATAAGCTGGCTTTTAGTAGGAGTGGACCAGCCAGGGCTTGAACCTGGGACCTCCAGATTATGAGTCTGTTGCTCTAACCAACTGAGCTACAAGTCCGTGATTTGGGATGCAAAGATACGGCAATTTCATTAAATATCCAAATTTTTTTGCGGAAATAACGAAAAAATGCCTAACTTTGCACCCTTATGAGAACCATTTGTGTTAATCAGGGGCCTTTTGAGTGCCCAAAGAGCGTTGCAACCATCGGTGTGTTTGATGGTGTGCATGCAGGCCATCAGCTGCTCATTCGTAAGGTTTGTGCTGAGGCTCGCAGCCTTGGGTTATGCTCCATGGTTATCACTTTCGATCGCCAACCTCGTCAACTGTTTGATGCCTCGTATCATCCTCAGGTGCTGACAACCTTGGAAGAGAAGGAGACTATTATCGAGGCTCTTGGTGTCGACGTCCTGGTGGTGCTGCCCTTTACGAAGGAACTGGCAGCATTGACGGCTCATGACTTCATGCAGCAGGTGCTTCGAGAGCAGTTGAACGTGCAGATGCTCATTACTGGTTATGACAACCGTTTCGGCAGAAACCGTTCAGAAGGCTTCGATGATTATGTGCGCTATGGTCAGGAGATGGGCATAAAAGTGCTCCGTGGTGAGGCAGAATTGATGGATGATGGTACGCGTGCTGTCAGTTCTTCCGTAATTCGCGAATTGTTGTCAGAAGAAGGTCGGGTGGACATGATGCCCAAGTGCCTGACACGCTATTACCAACTATCGGGCAAGGTAATGCCTGGTGAGCATATTGGTCATCAGCTTGGATTCCCCACAGCCAATCTGGAGCCTTTGTGTACAGACAAGTTGATACCAGCCCCTGGAGTATATGCTGTGTGGGCCATGCTTGAGGATGGCAAACATAGGTCAGCAATGATGAATATAGGTACGCGTCCTACTTTCGAAGGCAAACAACAGACGCTAGAGGTGAACATCTTCGACTTTGAGGGCGATATCTACGGACAGAAGGTTACCATTACGTTTGTGGCCCGTTTGCGTGAGGAACGTCGTTTTGACTCACCAGAGGCGCTTGTGGCACAACTGAATGAAGATAAGGAACAAGTTAAAAGGATTATAGAGAATTTAGAGATAGAATGAAGAATGCATTGATTTATACGGTCGTGTTTGCGGCCATCCAGGTAGTTGTCAGCATGTTGATACAAGGCGTATGGATGCTGGTGATGGGTAAAGAATCAGCTATGAATGCCACAGGAATGATCATCACGATGGCAGTGTTCAGCGTGTTGACGATGGTGGTGTTCCTATGGGTCAAGTGGAGCGTGGTGTCGCGCCATTGGGTGAGAACTCGTCCTTGGTTCGTGCTGTTCTGGTGTGTATTGGCTGCCTTGGGAGCACTGATTCCTTCTGTATGGATTCAGGAACACATGCCTGAGTTGCCCAATATCGTTGAGGGAGAGTTCGACATGATCATGAAGGATCGCTGGGGGTATCTGGTTGTAGGACTTCTGGCGCCCTTGGCAGAAGAGATGGTGTTCCGTGGTGCCGTTCTGCGTAGTCTACTACGTTGGAAGGAGAACCCTTGGATTGGTATTGTCATCTCAGCAGTGCTTTTTGCTGTGATCCACATGAACCCAGCCCAGATGCCACATGCTTTCCTCATCGGACTGCTGTTGGGATGGTTGTATTATCGTACTGACAGCATCGTGCCTGGGGTGGTGTATCACTGGGTCAACAATACGGTAGCGTATGTGATGTATAACCTCTATCCTAATCCAGACCTGACACTGGTGGAACTCTTTGGCACAGAACAGAAGGTACTGATGGCTTTGGGATGCTCGTTGCTGATATTCCTACCCTCGCTGTTCCAGCTGAACCAGCGACTCAATAAATAACCTCTAACTCCTTCTAACTCCCTCCAAAATTGAAGTGGGCTGCTCCCGTATTGCGGAGGCAGCCCATTCTTCGTCGTTAGTATTTTTCTGAAAGATTTGAGAGAATGAAACTTCACAGTTTCGTTGTGTTTAATGATTATTATAAAGAAAGCATAGAAAATGTTCTTATTCGTAATAGGCAGGCTGTTCGACTGGTGTAGTAGCTTTAGTACTGTCAGTCACATTCTCTGCCTGGATGGTTCCAAGTGTGTTAAGTGAATCAGCCTCTTGCTGCTGATGGAACTTGGCGTAAGCCTCTTTAGGATCATCCCATCCGCGATCCCAGGGAGCCTGAGCTGCATTGCCCAAGGTGAGCACGATGGCTACGATGGCGGCAGCCTTGAACAAAGGCATCAGACGACTCGTGAGTGTAACGGTCTTGGCCTTTGGAGCCTCACCTACCATCTCGAGTATACAGGCATCGAAGTCGTCGCCAAGAGCGTCGGCCTTCTCAGTCTCGTAGGCGAATAAGTCGCAGTACTTCCTGAGGTTCTCAGGAATGTCGGGCTGACTGAAGAAGGCCTTCAGAATAGTTTCCTCCTGGAGGGTTGTCTCTCCCTTCCAGTAACGCTCCAATAATTGTTCAATATACTTATAGTCCATATTTCTCAGTTTCAAAATACTTCTGTCGGATGGTTTGGCGAGCTCGGAAGATGTTTACTTTTACTTGCTCCTCGCTGATGCCCATGACCTTAGCGATTTCCTTATAGCTCTTCCCCTCAAAGTCTCTGAGCTGCATGACGCTTCGCTGTTTCTCCGGCAGTTGGTTAATGAGTTGGCGTATCAGCTGCATTCTGTCTTGCTGCATAGCCTGCTCCTCAGGATTGGATGAATAGCTCTGATCAGGTGCATCGTGCTCTCCTTCACTCAGGCTTTGGTTCTGGTTTTCCATCTTGCGCATCTTGTCGAGCGAGATGTTTCGGCAGATGGTAAGACAAAAAGCTTCAATGGATTCGATGTTATCCCATTGCTCTCGTCGGTTCCAGACCTTAATCATGGTTTCCTGTACAATATCCTCAGCCTCCGCAGGGTTGAGAGTGATGCGGAGGGCAAGCCTGTATAACTCGTTTTTGAGTGGCAGGACATCATTCCGGAAACTGATCTTTTTCATCCTCTCTACTATAAATGACGATTGAAATGGGGAAAAGTTACAAAAAGGCGAAAAAATATTTCGCCTTTTTTATTTTATTACTGTACCAGAGGTTCCGTCGATGGCAGTTGCAAGCGTGATAATGACACATGATACACCTGCATCAATAGCTGCAAGGGCATTCTCAATCTTGGGTAGCATACCTCCGCTGATTGTGCCGTCTTCTTTATATTTAATAAAGTCCGCGCGCGTGATAATGGGAATCACAGAGTTGTCATCATCAGGATTACGGAGCACACCTTTCTTCTCAAAACTGAAGATAAGTGTTACGTTATAGTAGGGTGCCAAAGCCTTCGCGGTCTCAGAGGCAATGGTGTCGGCATTGGTGTTCAGGATGTTTCCCTGTCCATCATGTGTCAGGGGAGCCATAACGGGAGTGATGCCTTCCTCAATGAGTTTGCTGAGCATCTTGCCGTTGGCTTTATCAACATCGCCTACGAAGCCGAAATCGATGCCGTCCTTCAGTGGACGTTTATGACTGCGTATAACGTCCATATCGGCTCCAGTAAGTCCAAGGGCATTCACACCATTGGCCTGAAGACGGGCCACAAGGTTCTTGTTTACCAATCCGCCATATACCATGGTTACTACACTGAGCATCTCGGCATCGGTAATTCTTCTGCCGTTGACCATTTTCGACTCGATGCCCAGACTGGCTGCCACCTGAGTGGCACGGCGGCCTCCGCCATGTACAAGCACTTTCTTGCCTTCGATGGCACTGAAGTCCTTGAGCAGTTGTGAAAGTTGAGCTTCGTCTTCAACAACGGCCCCACCAACCTTTACTATGGTAAGTTTTTCTTTCATTATTCCAAATATGTATATCCGTAGAGTCCAGAGCGGTAGTTGCTGAGGAACTCTTTACCCTCTTCAAGCGAGATCTTTCCTTGCTTCACGCTCTTGGCCACCCATACTTCCAACTGACGAACCAGTTTTTTGGGATCGTATTGCACGTAGTCGAGTACCTCAGCTACCGTCTCACCATCAATAATCTGGTCGATATGGTAGCTGCCGTCCTTCTCTGAGATATGTACAGCATTGGTGTCGCCAAACAGATTGTGCATATCGCCTAAGATCTCCTGATAAGCACCTACGAGGAAAACCCCCAGATAATAAGGCTCGTTCTTCTTCAGAGGGTGTACAGGCAGTGAATGCGAGTTGTTGCGGTTGGTTACGAAGTTAGCAACCTTTCCGTCACTGTCGCAGGTAATGTCCTGAATCGTGGCATTACGTGTGGGGCGCTCGTCGAGTCGCTGTATAGGCATGATGGGGAATAACTGGTCGATGGCCCAAGAGTCAGGCAGACTCTGGAACAGCGAGAAGTTGCAGAAATACTTATCAGCCAACAGCTTGTCGATGTTCATCAACTCCTCAGGAATATGCTTCAGGCTCTTGGTGAGGATGTTGATTTCGTGACACACACTCCAATACATAGACTCAATCTCAGCGCGAGTCTTCAAGTCTACGATACCATGCGAGAACAAGTCGAGCACTTCTTCGCGAATCTGTTCTGCATCGTGCCAGTCTTCCAGCACATTGCGAGGCGAGAGGTTGTCCCAGATGTCATACAGATCCTTTACCAACTGATGTGAGTTCTCATCAGGCTCAAACTCCTCTGGCATCTCAGGCAGCGAAGCTGTCTCCAGTACATCGATGACCAGTACAGAATGGTGTGCAGCCAGCGAACGTCCGCTTTCTGTAATGATATTGGGATGGGGTAGGTCGTTTTTATTGGCAGCATCCACGAAGGTGTAGATACAGTCATTCACGTACTCCTGAATGGAGTAGTTTACGGAACTCTCACTCGATGGTGAGCGAGTGCCGTCATAGTCTACGCCCAGACCACCACCACAGTCCACGAAGTCTACGTTGTAGCCCATCTTATGCAGTTGGATATAGAACTGAGAAGCCTCGCGGAGGGCTGTCTGAATACGACGTATCTTGGTAATCTGTGAGCCAATATGGAAATGGATCAGTCGCAGACAGTCGCGCATATCCTTCTTGTCGAGTAGTTCGAGGGCCTCTAGTAGTTCCGCACTTGTCAGTCCGAACTTCGAGGCGTCGCCACCACTCTCCTCCCATTTGCCAGAGCCAGAAGAAGCCAGTTTGATACGGATACCGATATTAGGACGGATATTCATCTTTTTGGCCACCTTGGCAATGATTTCCAGTTCGTTGAGTTTCTCTACGACGATGAAGATGCGCTTACCCATCTTCTGTGCTAATAAGGCAAGTTCTATATAACTCTGATCCTTGTAGCCATTACATACGATGATGGAGTCGCTCTGGCATTGTACAGCAATCACAGCATGGAGTTCAGGCTTTGAACCAGCCTCTACACCCAGGTTAAACTTCTTGCCGTGAGAGATGATTTCCTCAACCACGGGTTGAATCTGATTTACCTTGATGGGATAGACCACATAGTTTTCGCCCTTGTACTCGTACTCCTCGGCAGCCTTTTTGAAGCAACTCCATGTTTTCTCGATACGATTGTCGAGAATGTCGGGGAATCTAAGCAGTACTGGAGGCGTGACATCACGCAGAGCCAGCTCGTCCATCACTTCGCGCAGGTCTATCTGCGTCTTGTTTTTACAGGGAGTGACGTAGACATCGCCTTTCTCGTTGATGCCGAAATAGGAAGTGCCCCAACCGTTGATGTTGTAGAGCTCCTTCGAATCTTCAATGGTCCATTTCTTCATCTGTGTAGAGGTTTATATGTTTAGTAATTCACGTAACTTCTCAATACTGATCTTGATCTTCTCGTAATTATCCATCAGGCTCACGTCGAGGGTGTATTTGGCCTTTGTATAGAAGGGCTCACGCTTCTCCAGCTGTTCGCGGATGAAGGCGATGAGCTGTTCTGGCGTCTTTCCTTTCAGCAACGGGCGCTCCACTTTACCCATCAACAGGTGTTTGTAAAGCACCTCAGGGTCGGCTTTCAGGTAAACTACCTGTCCCTGCTGGTTCAGGTAGTCCATATTGTCGAAGAAGCAGGGCGTTCCTCCACCACAACTGATGATGACATTCTCGAACTCTGCCACCTCATGCAGCATGTTATGTTCAATCTTGCGAAAGCCTTCTTCGCCCTTTTCGGCAAATATCTGGGCTACCGTCTTGCGCATGCGACTCTCGATGTACCAGTCGAGATCATAGAAAATGATGCCCAGTTCCTTCGAGAGTGCCTTGCCTATGGTGGTCTTGCCAGCACCCATGTAGCCTATCAGGATGATGCGCGTCATGTTCAGCCCTTCTTAGCAGGTGTTGCCTGGATAATTTTCATGCACTCCTCGTAAGTCAGCTCAGTAGCTTTCTCGTGCAAATTCTTGGGCAGTCGGAAGTTCTTGCCATCGTACACCAGATAGGGGCCGTATCTTCCGTTCAGGATTTCCAGTTTGGGATCCTCGAGGAAGAACTTCATGTGCTTCTTGCTGTCTTGCTGACGCTTCTCCTGAATGAGGCCAATGGCCTCGTCGAGAGTAATCGTCATGGGATCCATTCCCTTTGGCATAGAGGTGTACTGACGATCGTGGAGAATATAAGGTCCGAAACGACCAGTGCCGATGGTTACGGGCTTGTGCTCATAGTCACCCAGTTCACGAGGAAGTTTAAACAACTCCAAAGCATCTTCGAGGGTGATGGTTTCCATACTCTGGTCCTTTGGCAACTGGGCAAACTGTGGCTTATCTTTGTCATCGGCAGTACCAATCTGTACCACAGGACCGAAACGACCAATCTTCACGAATACAGGTCTGCCAGTCTTCGGGTCGTTGCCTAACTGGCGCTCACCAGCCTTGTGCTGCTGACGGCTATTCATTGTCTTCTCTACCGTGGGCTCGAAGCTCTTGTAGAACTGCTTCATCATATCAGTCCACTTCTCTTCGCCCTCGGCAATCTTATCGAAGTCCTGCTCCACCTTAGCGGTGAAGTTGTAATCCATAATGTCTGTAAAGTTGTCCATCAGGAAGTCGTTTACCACGATTCCGATGTCAGTAGGCAGCAGTTTACCTTTCTCAGAACCAACAATCTCCTTGCGGCTCTTCTCGCTGATCTGCTTGCCCTTCAGCTGATAGAGTGAGTAAGGACGCTCTTCGCCTTTCTTGTCACCCTTCTGCACATATTCGCGCTGCTGGATGGTGGAGATGGTGGGTGCATAGGTTGAAGGACGACCAATGCCGAGCTCCTCCATCTTGTGTACCAGACTAGCCTCTGTATAGCGCTGGGGACCCTGGCTAAAACGCTCTGTAGCCAAAATCTCACGACGTGTCAGTTGCATTCCTTTCTTCATCGGAGGAAGGATATGGCCGAACTCATCCTGCTGCTCTTCGTCGTCGAGCGATTCGCGATAAACCTTGATGAAACCATCGAACTTCACTACCTCACCCTGAGCCACGAACATCTCGTCAGTATCGTTCACGCGGATGTTGGCTGTGGTCTTCTCAATCTCTGCATCAGCCATCTGGCTGGCAATGGTGCGCTTCCAGATCAGTTCATAAAGGCGTTTCTCCTGAGCCGTTCCCTCAATCTCCATCTGATCCATATAGGTAGGACGGATGGCTTCGTGAGCCTCCTGAGCACCCTTGGAGTTGGTATGATACTGGCGAGTCTTGCTGTAGTTATCGCCATACAGGTTTACAATCTCGTTCTTGCTGGCACCCAGACACAACTTTGACAGATTTACAGAGTCAGTACGCATATAGGTGATACGTCCGTTCTCATACAAGTGCTGTGCCACCATCATGGTCTGGCTAACAGAGAAACCAAGTTTGCGAGCAGCCTCCTGTTGCAGGGTTGATGTGGTGAATGGGGGAGCTGGTGTGCGCTTGACGGGTTTCTTAGAGATGCTGTCAACCACGAAGGTTGCATCCTTACACTTCTCGAGGAAGTTTATGACCTCAGCCTCCGTCTTGAAACGGTTGGCGAGCAGGGCCTTCACTTCTGATGCTGAGCCATCAGGATTGGTGATGGCAAATACACCACTTACGCTATAGTATACCTCGCTCTGGAAGTTTTGTATCTCGCGCTCGCGCTCTACAATCAGTCGTACGGCTACACTCTGAACACGACCTGCTGAGAGGGCTGGCTTCACCTTGCGCCACAGAACTGGCGAGAGCTTGAAACCTACCAGACGATCGAGCACGCGACGTGCCTGCTGGGCATTCACCAGATCCATGTTGATATGGCGTGGATGCTCGATAGCCTCTAAGATAGCGGGTTTGGTAATTTCGTGGAACACGATACGGTTGGTCTTCTGCTTATCCAGTCCCAGTACCTCACAAAGGTGCCAGGAAATAGCTTCTCCTTCACGGTCCTCATCGGATGCGAGCCATACTTTCTCTGCCTTTTCTGCTTTATTGTGCAAGTCGGCTACGAGTTTTTCTTTCTCTTCAGGAATCTCGTATTCTGGCTCTAATGTCTTGTCGTCGATGCTCAGCTCTTTCTTTTTCAAGTCACGGATGTGGCCGTAGCTCGACATGACCTTGAAGTCCTTTCCCAAGAATTTCTCGATGGTCTTTGCTTTGGCAGGAGACTCGACGATTACTAAGTTTTTTTGCATACTTTATTTCGATTTTATTTCTTTCGGGCTGCAAAAGTAAACAAAAAACTCTCTCCCACCTTATTTATATATAGGATTTTTGTTTTTATTAACAGTTACGGGATAAGAAACGGTGTACGGCTTGTCGGATTGAACGGAGTCCAAAGCGTTCTACATATACTTCGCGCAAGGGCAACCATGTGAGTTCTGCTGCATCGTCATCGGCCTTTACCGTTTGTTCATCGTTTACATGACAGAGGAAAAACAGGTCGAGCGTGTGGATGTCCATACCAGAATAATGATATGTATTAGGGATGGAGAAGAGGTATTCCACATCGGTAGGGGCAATCACAAGGCCCGTTTCCTCCTTGATCTCGCGTACCATTCCTTCTTCAGCATTCTCATCGTTGTCAACGAATCCACCAGGCAGATCAAGGGTGCCCATGGCTGGATCCTTAGCCCTGCGTGCTATCAGCAGCTCGCCCTTGCTGTTCATGATAAAGGCAGCAGTCGAGGCTCGTGGGTTCTGGTAATAGGTAAAACCACAGTGGTTGCAATGCTTACTCAGTTCATTGTGCACCACAAAGTCGTCGCTACCACATTTCGGACAGAAATGGAAGGGTTCTAATGGATGATTCTTCATAATTCACCTTTTGTTTTTACCAGTTGTCAGTTCTGAAGGGGAACAACGGCAGGTTGCCAGCATTCTTCACGTTGCCAATCTGGAAGTTCTTAAAGCAATAGCGTACAGCCACTGGCTTCTTCACCTCAGGCGAAGAAATGCGGATGGCTTCATCCCAGTAGCCACCACCAGGCTGCCAGAAGTGCTGGGCTTTGGCAGGATGGAACACCTTGTCTTCGCCAGCAATCTCAAAGCCCTCGATATCCTCGAAGGGAGCATCCGTGTGGTAGTTGTTGTCGAGGTGAATGAAGATGGCATCATCCTTCACCTGCATGTCCTTAAATGTAGAACTCTGATACATCAGTCCCTCGAAGCCATAGTCGCGAGCCAGAGCCGTATAGGCTAAGCGCTCGCCCACCTGTTGCTTCTGTGTGGGGTGAATCTGTGAGTATTCGTAGGGATATACCAAATCGTTAGTGCATACCAGCGAGCTGTTGGGAATCAGCTGCTGGGCCTTCAGTTGCTGTTCGCGCAACAGGGCTCCGCTTGTGGCGTTATTGTCATCGTCATAGTGATAAGGTGCTATCTGCACGAAGTAGAAAGGAATCTCGCCCAGACCTATCTGACTTCTCCATTGCTCTGCCAACAGCTTCATACGCTCAGAGTACTGATCGCCAGGATCGCCCACGTTTGAGCAACCCTGATAGTACAGAATGCCTTTAACCGTATAGTTCAGAATGGGGTTGAAGGTGCCATTTCCCCAAAGCAGCGAGCGATGGTAATCCCACTGAGCCCACTTCTTGCAAATCTCAACTGAATCAGTAGGATCGCTGGTGTACTTCTCTAGATTTTCCTTCGTCAACCAACTCTCCACGCGCGTACCTCCTTTATTAGCTTCAATGAGTCCGATGGGAATGTCGAGAGCCTCGTGCATCTTGCGAGCGAAGAAATAACCTGTGGCAGAGAAATCGCCAACGGTATTGGGTGAACAGATGCGCCACTCGCACTGGGCATCGTCAAGGGGTTTGGCTGACATGACGCTGGGAATCTTCACGCTTCGCACTCCCTCATGGTTCTTGGCATCGATGACTACCTGATTGTAATCCTTTACAGGACACATCCAGAAACCTTTTACTGGCATTTCCATATTCGATTGTCCAGCACAGATCCATACTTCGCCAGCAACGACGTTCTTGATCGTAACCTCTCCATCGCCATCGTCGAAGGTGATCTCCAATGGCTCATACGAAGCCTTGGGCGTTGATACCTTCACCAACCAGCGTCCGTCTTTATCGGCCTTTGCTGAGGCCGTTTGGTTATTCCACGATGTGGTTACCTTAACGGTCTTACCTGCCTTGGCCCATCCCCAAAGACGGGCATCAGTCTGCTGTTGTAATACCATATTGTCACAAATCATGTGTGGCAACCTTACTTTGGCCTGGGCGCTGATTGTGAGCGTCAGAAGCGCCATGAGAGCTAGAATCTTCTTCATTATTTTGGTTTTATGTTTAATTTCTGCCCGCAAAGGTACGAAAAATAAATTAAAAGTGCTATCTTTGCAGCCAAAATAAAACCAAAACAACAATGAAAAGTCTGAAATCAATCATTTCAATGCTGTTGCTGGCTTGTTCTGCATCAGCTTTTTCACAAAAAGGAACAACAATGGAATTATGGCCAAATGGAGCGCCTAACACGAATGGCGACGATAAGGACAAGGCAGAACTCACCGTTTATCTGCCCGATGCAAAGAAAGCTACAGGACGTGCCGTAGTGTGCTGTCCTGGAGGAGGTTACACTCATCTTGCTATGGATCATGAGGGTCATCAGTGGGCCTCGTTCTTCAATAATCAGGGCATTGCCCTCATCGTGCTGAAGTATCGCATGCCTCATGGCGATCGTTTCGTGCCTATCTCTGATGCTGAGGAGGCTATGAAGACTGTTCGTCGCAATGCTGCGGCTTGGCATATCAATCCTGCTGATGTGGGCATTATGGGCTTCTCGGCTGGTGGTCATCTCGCCTCCACCATCGCTACCCATTCTACTGGCGATGCTGCTCCTAACTTCCAGATTCTCTTCTATCCCGTTATTACGATGGATCCTGGCTATACTCATAAAGGTTCGCGCGATAACTTCCTGGGCACCTTTGGCGAAGGCAAGAAAGACCAGAAGGAGATGAAGAAGCTTGAGGCCGATTATAGCAACGATCTGCAGGTAAATCGCACCACATCACGTGCCTTCCTCGCTCTTAGCGATGACGACAAGGCTGTGCCTGCTGCCAATGGTTTCAACTACTACCAGCAGCTCTATAAGCACGATGTACCTGCTTCTATCCACATTTACCCCACTGGTGGTCATGGTTGGGGCTATCGCGAATCGTTTGCCTTCCACTACAATGTTATCTTCGAACTTAAAGCTTGGCTTGAGAGTTTTTAGATTGTAAAACAAATTGCACGGTTCAAAATATTTGCTTTTGGGCCCTATTTTAGGGGCTTTTGGCACGCTGGGACTTTACTCCGGGTAAAGTCGGACTTTCCTCGGAGTAAACCCCCACTTTCCTCGGAGTAAAGTCCGAGTTTCATCGGAGCATATTTTTAGGGGTAAAATCTTGTTCTTCGGTTTGTCAAATAAAATTGCAACAAAACAGAAGATCCTCATCGAATGATTAACTTTTCGCTTATTCCTTTACCCTTTGGGAGGCTTGAAGATTATCTCCTAAAAAAATGAAATTTTTTCCCCCATTACAAAACTTTACTGTACCTTTGCACCCAAATTGTGCATAAAGATGAGTCTTACTCAGTTTATAGGAAAACTTTTTGTGCCCCGTCAGCATATCCTGGAAAGGTATCAGAACGAGGGTGAAATCTTGCAGAGAGCCGTGCTGGATCATCTGGTACAGACGGCTAAGGATACGGAATATGGTCGTAATCACGCCTTTACAGCAGTAAAAGGCTATGACGACTTTATTAGTCATGTACCTGTGAATACTTACGAGGAGCTGAAGGGCGATATCGATCGTATGCGACAGGGCGAAACAGACATCTTGTGGCCAGGTAGAGTAAAGTGGTATGCCAAGTCATCGGGTACTACTAATGACAAGTCGAAGTTCATACCCGTGAGTGCTGAAGGATTGAAGAAAATCCATTATGCTGGTGGGTGGGATACTGTGGCTTTCTACTTCAGGAATAACCCCAAGTCGAAGTTGTTTGATGGCAAGGCACTGATCCTAGGAGGTAGTCATGCACCCAATTATAACATGAAGGACTCTTTGGTGGGCGATTTGAGTGCTATCCTCATCGAGAACCTCAATCCTATAGCTAATTTGGCGCGTGTGCCCAAAAAACAGACGGCCTTGCTCTCTGACTTTGAGGTGAAGCGTGAGCGCATAGCTCGAGAGGCGATAAACAAGAACGTCACAAACATATCGGGTGTGCCTTCATGGATGCTCTCCGTATTGACCCGTATCATGGAAATCACAGGAAAGAAGCATCTGGAGGAGGTTTGGCCCAATCTGGAAGTGTTCTTCCATGGAGGTGTGGCCTTCACGCCTTATCGTAAGCAGTACGAAGAGCTGATTACTTCGCCAGGTATGCACTATATGGAGACTTACAATGCCAGCGAGGGATTCTTTGGCATTCAGGATGATCCTACGGATAAATCCATGTCGCTGATGATCGACTATGGTGTGTTCTATGAGTTCATACCTATGGATGGTGGTGATCCTGTACCCCTCTGGGGTGTGGAGAAGGGCAAGAACTATGCGATGGTCATCTCAACCTCGTGTGGTCTGTGGCGCTACGAGATCGGCGACACCATTCAGTTTACGTCGACTAATCCCTATAAGTTCATTATCAGCGGACGTACGAAGCATTTTATCAATGCCTTTGGTGAGGAGCTGATTGTGGATAATGCAGAGCAGGGTCTGGCTTACGCTTGTGAACAAACGGGAGCCGAGGTGTTGGAATACACAGCCGCCCCTGTGTTTATGGATGCTAACGCTAAATGTCGCCATCAATGGCTCATCGAGTTTTCGAAGCGTCCGCAGGATCTTCAGCAATTCTCCGATCTGCTGGATAAGCGATTGCAAGAGATCAATAGCGACTACGAGGCTAAGCGCTACAAGGATATCACCCTGCAGCATTTGGAGATAGTAGAGGCAAAGCCTAACCTCTTCAACGATTGGCTGAAGTTGCGTGGTAAACTAGGCGGACAACACAAGGTGCCTCGCCTGAGTAACTCGCGCGACACGATTGAACAATTATTGAAACTCAACGCATGAAGAAACTCGTATACATACTCTGTATAGCTTGCGCCATCGTATCTTGCGCTCGTATGGGCAATCCTGATGGTGGTTGGTACGACGATGATCCACCCAAGGTGGTGAGTTGCTCGCCAGCTGACCAATCGGTGAATGTAACTTCGAAGAAGATCACCATTCTCTTCGACGAATACATCAAGCTAGAGGATGCTACGAACAAGGTTATCGTATCGCCCCCACAATTGGAGGTGCCAGAGATGAAGGCTGCTGGTAAGAAGATTATTGTAGAGTTGCAGGATTCGTTGAAACCTAACACCACCTATACCATCGATTTCAGTGATGCTATCAGCGACAATAACGAGGGAAATCCCATGGGCTCGTTTACCTATAGTTTCTCAACGGGTGAGCAGATTGATACCTTCGAGGTATCAGGCTATGTGCTCGATGCCAGCAACTTGGAGCCTATCAAGGGAATCTCGGTAGGTCTATACGATGATTTGGCCGACTCGGCTTTCAAGACCAAACCCATGTTGCGTGTGTCGCGAACTGATAGTCGTGGACATTTTGTGGTAAAGGGCATCGCTCCAGGAACCTATCGTGCCTATGCCCTGCAGGATATGGATAATGACTATCGTTTTACACAGAAAGGCGAGACGATGGCGTTTAATCATGAGACATTCACACCTGGTTCAAAGCCTGATATCCGTGTTGATACCGTTTGGCGCGACACGCTACATATCGACCAACTGATACAAGTGCCTTACACTCACTTCCTCCCTGATGATATTACGTTGTTGGCCTTTACCCATACGTTGACAGATCGTTATCTTATAAAGACGGAGCGTGTGGAGGCCAATAAATTCTCGTTCTATTTCAGTTATGGCCACGAGGAACTGCCCCAAATCAAAGGCTTAAACTTCGATGCTGATAATGCTTTTATCGTAGAGACTGACGAGAAACAGGATACATTACACTACTGGTTGCGCGACTCGATGCTCATCAATCAGGATACACTACGTATGGAACTCACCTACATGATGACTGATACGCTAGGCAATCTGGTGAGTCAGACTGATACCCTCGATGTGCTTGCAAAGACATCTTACGAAAAGCGCATGAAGGCATTAGAGAAGGAAATAGCCGATTGGAAGAAAGAGCAGGACAAACGCAAGAAGCGTGATGAGCCTTATGACTCCATATATCCTGTAAAACCACTCGATGTGAAGATAAATGCGCCTTCGTCGATGGATCCCGATGGAAAGGTAACAGTAGAAATGCCAGCACCTTTACAACATTGTGACACTTCTGCTGTGAAACTCTATTCGATGATAGACTCTGTGTGGTATGAATCCACCTGTAAGTTGGAGCCTGTACCCTACACCCTGCGTGAATTTGAGATCAATGCCGATTGGCGACCAGGTATAGAATATAGTCTGGAGATAGATTCAGCGGCATTCGTGGATATGTATGGACGTGCTTCGAATCCTTTCAAGCAGGGACTGAAGGTAAAGACGGAGGATGAGTATAGCAACCTGAAGCTCACCATTGCTGGTGTGGAAGACGATTCGCTGATGATTGTCCAATTGCTCAATTCCTCAGATGCCATACAGAAGGAAGTGAAGGTCGTAAACCATGTGGCCCAGTTTAACTACGTAAAGCCAGGTCAGTACTACGTTCGTGCCTTTATCGATAACAATGGCAACGGAGTTTGGGATACAGGCGATTACGATGCTGATCGTCAGGCTGAGGCTGTATACTATTACCCCAGAGAGATAGACTGTAAGGAGAAATGGGATGTGACACAGGTTTGGAACGTAAACGCCACGAAGCGTTTCCTCCAGAAACCTTTGAAGATTACGAAGCAGAAACCCGATGCCGAGAAAAAACTGAAAAATCGTAACGCCCAGCGTGCCAAGGAGCTTGGCATACCCTATAATCAGAAGAACGTAAAAAGCAATAAGGAGAAATAAGATATGAAAAGATTACTATTGTTTATACTATTCACTTTTCATTGTTCGCTGTTCGCTTCCTTTGCACAGTGTGGCATAGAGAACACAGCGTTTAAGAGCGGAGAGTCACTTAGCTATGATCTCTACTTCAACTGGAAGTTTATCTGGATGAAGGTGGGTTCGGCTCAGATGGATACGAAGATGACGAAGTTTGAAGGTAAGGATGCCTGGAAGTCATATCTCATTACTCGTGGTAATAGTAAGCTCGACAAGTATTTCACTATGCGCGATACGTTGCTATCATACTGTAACCCCGATCTTTCACCGCTTTACTTCCGTAAAGGTGCACGTGAGGGCGATCGCTACTATGTAGACGAGATATGGTACAGCTATCCCAATAGCTTCTGCCAGCTGAAGAAACATCGTATAGCTGCTGATGGTGAGCACACGTGGAAGACCTCTACCTATAAGACTTGTATCTACGATATGATGTCTATATTCCTTCGTGCTCGTAATTTCGATGGTGCGAAGATGAAGAAGGGAGAAGTGATTCCCATGCCTATCAGCGATGCAAAGAGTCTGACGAATTCCTGGTTGGAATATCGTGGCAAGGAGACATTCAAAATGAACGAATCGAAGGAGAAGTTCCGTTGTATGGTGTTCTCATTCTATGAGCGCGAAGACGGAAAGAGCCATGAACTCATCCGTTTCTATATTACCGATGATCAGAACCATATACCAGTACGCCTCGACATGTTCCTTTCATTCGGAAGTGCCAAGGCGTATCTGAAGAGTTATAAAGGTGTTCGAAGTCCAATGACTGCAAAGATCAAGTAAACACCTTATATGATAGAGCCAGGGAAATCAATCCCTGGCTTTTTCGAATTCAGCAATCTTATTGAGGTAATAATCTCTAAGTTCCTCCCAATTGTAGTAGGGCCATTGGTTAGTATTAATGGGTAAGTAAGCCTCGCGCTCATTCAGCAGAGCTTTCACAAGGACAGGACCCGGCTTTGGCAGACCCTTGCCTTTTCCTTTAGGCTTGGTTGGGAGGGGCTTGTAGAATATCAACTGAATATTGCAGCCCATGGGGAATATGCGATAGTTACGCCAATATTTGTCGAGCTCGTCAAGGTTCTCCATAGCCATACCACAGTTATCGAGTTCTAACAGACAGGCCAGGGGCATAACACAAACCTCATGGCCGAAACGCAGGGTGGCCTGAGTTTGGGTAACAGTATCAGCTGTTTCAATGATGTTCTTCAAAAGGTTCAGCTGGCTGAATGGCATTACTCCGCCAGAAACAGGTGAAGCGCCATAGTCAAGGTACCAGCCAATATTCTTCTGGCGCCACTGGTCGTAAATCTCCTCATCAGTAAAGAGTGAGAAGAGCTCTAGGTCAGTATCATGGCTCTGCATGTTGCATGCCACATGGAACAGTTGACGCATCAGAGCACCAGCACTGATATTGTTGTAAACAAAGTCCTGATCATTGAAGAGTATGCGCATTAGGCGCTCAGGGTGAGTCCATCGCAGTGAGTACTCCATATCCTCCTTATCGCCTGTTGATTTTCCCAACTTCTTGACGATACCATCCCATTGCTGGTTCAGGTAATATTGCAGACTCTCACTCACGTCATTATGGATACGAGCAGTAGGATTGGCAGCTGCCAGTTCCTCACACTCGGCAATCATCGAGAGGATACAACGGTTCACAACGGTAGAGCGTGCATCAATCATTACACCTTTCTTCTTAAAGATCTCAGGGAAGTTCTGTGTCATGCGTTTGCCGATACCATGGTGCTGGCGCTCGCCAACAGTAGTCAAATCGCCTAAGCGTAGAGTACTGGTGGCATAGATGGCCTCTAAGGTCTCAAGTGTCTTTTCGCCCACAGGAGTCAGTTTCCCCTGTTCTTTAGCCATCTTCAGGGTGGCAATAGGACGACTGTAGTTGCCATCGCTAATAAGCCAGCGCGAGCCATGACGTCCATAATGACTCATATAATAAGGTTCATAGCCTTTTGGGGTTGGAGTCAGTGGCTTGTCAGACAACTGACGATCATAATCTAAGTAGTTACTGCCAGCCAAGAAATGGTTCTCCGCTATTTCCTCCTTGGCAGATCTCTCGAATACAGGCGCTTTCTGAGCCTGGGCTGCCATCGCACATCCGATAGCAAATAATAATAGTTGATGTCTCATATTGTTTGTAGTTTTTAATCTTAGTGGGCGCAAAGATACAAAAAAGTGGGTAATAATCCAAATATATTTTGGTTATTTGCCTAAAAAGATATACCTTTGCACCCCGAAAAAGTCAACTGTCGATGAAGAAGACCCTTTTATCCGCTATATTATTGTGTGTCTGTCCTGTGATGAAGGCACAATTGGTAATCAACGAACTGATGCAGTCGAATGTGGATTGCATCATAGACGACCTGAACGAGTTTCCCGATTCGTGGGTGGAACTCTATAACCCAACTTCGCAAGACATTAATCTGGAAGACTATCGATTGGGCATTACCGATCAGGCCAGTGAGGCGTGGAAATTACCCTATAAAATGATAGGTAGTGGAAAGTATGTACTCGTTTACTGTGACAAGGAATCCAAGTCCCTACATACAAACTTCCGATTAGACTCAGGTAAGGGTTCGTCAGTATATCTCTTTCAGGGTTCAACGGTGGTCGACAAAGTGACTGGCCTGAAGAAACAGCCCTCACCCAACATTGCATATGGACGAAAAACTGATGGAGCAGAGGAGTGGGGTTATCAGTTGACTCCTACTCCCAATGAAGCAAATACAGGCGAAATATGCGACCACGACCATATTTTAGGTGAGCCAGTATTTAGTGAATCAGGCCGAGTTTTCAATGGTACCAAATCCTTCAATCTCGTGCTCTCATTACCCGAAGGATGTCCTGAAGGAACGGAGATTCATTACACCACAAACGGTTCAGAGCCGACACTCTTTAGTAGTAGGTATATTTCGGAGATTCCCATCACGAAGTCTACAGCTGTTCGCGCCAAGCTCTTCTGCAGTGGATGGTTGTCGCCTGTTAGTACTGTTCAATCGTACATCTTCCATGACAGGAATTTGACGATTCCCATCATCAGCCTTGTAACCGATGACAAGTACCTTAACGACTATAAGTTGGGTATCTTTAAGAATAACTATGGTCATGAGAAGTATCAGCAGGTAGATTGGCGCAGACCTATCAATATCGAACTCTTTGATACAGAGGCACAACCCTCACAGCTGAACCAGCTCTGCGAGACCCGTATTACTGGTGCCTGGTCGAGAGAGGCTGCCAGAAAGTCGATGGCTATCTATGCCCATAAGCGTTTTGGAAAGAAGAATATGGACTATGAGTTCTTTCCCGATCAGTGTCCTGGTCTTACCAACTATAAGTCGGTAGTACTCCGTAATGCAGGCAATGATCGTGACTATATCTATATGCGTGATGCCATTGCCCAGTGTACCATGGCAGAGCATGTCGATATGGACTGGCAGGCATGGCGTCCTGCTGTCATCTATATTAATGGCAATTACTGGGGAATCTTGAATATCCGTGAACGTGCCAATGCGAACAACATTATCACCCATTATAACGGATTGGAAGACATTGACCTGTATGAGAATGGTGAGTTGAAGGAGGGGACCAGCGATCATTACAATGCTTTTTACAAGTTCTGGATGGGGAAGGGACATACCTTGGAAGAATATGCCGAGTATATGGATTGGGAAGAGTATATCAGCATCACAGTGATGAATATGTACTTCAACAACCTTGACTATCCAGGTAACAATAATGTGATGTGGCGTCCAAGAGCTGAAGGTGGTAAGTGGCGATGGATTGCCAAAGACCTCGACTACACCATGGGACTATATGGAGGTAATGCAGGTGAATCGGGTGGTTATGACCACCAGATTATCGCACAGTGGTATAATCCTAACAATTGGAATTATCACAAAGGTGCTAACTTCTCCATCACCTCTCAGTCAACGCAATTCTTCCGTAATTTGATGCAGGATGAAGACTTTGCTCGTGAGTTTATCGATCGTTTCAGTATCTATATGGGCGATTTCCTAAATGAGAAGGGAATTCGCGCAGTCTGGGATCCTATGTATAATATGATTATCAAGGAGTGGAAGCGTCACAGGGATGCCCTTTATGACAATCCCTGGTGGCCTGTCTATGACGATGAGGTGAGGAATGCTCGGACATGGGTGTCAAAACGCACAGCGGAAATGTATAAGCAACTTGGCAATCAGTTCGACTTAGGCTCTCCCATTACTATGACCATTAACACGTCTGTCTTCAATACGGAGGGACTGGAGGTCAAATTCAATGGGGTTACACTGAGTCGTGGAGTCTTTGAAGGAAAGTTCTTTGCTAATCGTCAGGTTACCTTAGAGGGAAATGCACCAGAAGGGAAGGTGATTACAGGATGGAACATCTCGACAAACTCGGCTAGTGGCGTTACCGATAATTGGATGGAAGGTGAGCGATGCTCTTTCGTGGTACCCCAGTGCAATTCCATTGTCATCAATGCCGTCATAGGAGATGCTACTGCCATCAACTCTGTATCGGAGGACCAATGGACATGGCGTAAGGATGGCAACAGACTCTGGCTTACAGGTGTGCCTGCAGGAACGAAAGTTGACCTTTATGATCTTCGTGGTATGCTACTCTCAACAACCGTTTCTGATGGTTCCGACATTGTGATACCCTTATCAAAGGGGCAACTCTACGTGCTGAAGGTTGGTGGAAAAGCCATAAAATTCAAATAATATTTGGTATTTTTCTCACTTATTCGTACCTTTGCACCCAAATTAATAATTAAATAGGTATAATGATACAATCAATGACTGGTTACGGCAAGGCTGTCGTAGCCTACAAGGACAAGAAAATCCACGCAGAGGTAAAGTCGCTGAACTCAAAGCAACTTGACCTTAATACCCGTATTGCTCCCCTTTATCGTGAGAAGGAGATGGAGATCAGACAAATGGTAGCTGAGGCCCTTATTCGTGGTAAGGTGGATATGAGCGTATGGATTGAGAAAGATACGTTGGTAGACGCTACGCCTATCAATGCAGCTCTTGTAGAGAATTATTATAATCAGATAAAGGCTATCGCAGATAAAACAGGAATTCCTGTGCCAGAGGACTGGTTCTATACCCTGCTTCGTATGCCCGATGTGCTGACGAAGACAGATCAGGTGGAACTTGACGATGAGGAATGGGCAGCAGCAAAACAGGCTGTAAGCGAGGCTTTGAAGAACCTCGTAGACTTCCGTATTCAGGAAGGTGCTGCCCTTCAGAAGAAGTTTACAGAGAAGATTGATAATATCGCCCAGCTCTTGGCTGAGATCGAACCTTTTGAAAAGGGTCGTGTGGAAAAGATCAAGGCGCGTATTATCGATGGTCTGCAGCAGATTCCTGGTGTGGAGTACGATAAGAATCGCATGGAGCAGGAGTTGATCTACTACATCGAGAAACTCGATATCAGCGAGGAAAAGCAGCGATTGACAAATCATCTGAAGTATTTCCGCGATACCATGAATGAACCTGCTGGTCAGGGAAAGAAACTGGGATTCATTGCTCAGGAGATGGGTCGTGAGATCAATACTACAGGCTCTAAGAGCAATCAGGCCGAGATGCAGAACATCGTGGTGAAGATGAAGGATGAACTCGAGCAGATTAAAGAGCAAGTGCTGAACGCATTATAAAACAAGAAAGGAGGAATAGTTTATGAGCAGAGGTAAACTGATTATTATTTCAGCCCCATCTGGTACAGGTAAATCCACGATTATCTCGTGGTTGATGAAGGAACACAAGGAACTGAACCTGGCATATTCCATCTCTTGTACTTCGCGTGCTCCAAGAGGTACGGAGCAGAATGGTGTGGATTACTTCTTCCTCACCCCCGAAGAGTTCCGCCAGAGAATTGACAATGACGAGTTCCTGGAGTTTGAGGAGGTATATACCGATCGTTTCTATGGCACATTGAAGTCGCAGGTAGATAGTCAGTTGGAAGCAGGACAGAATGTAGTTTTCGATGTCGACGTAAAGGGTGGCGTGAACATTAAGAACTACTATGGCGATCAAGCACTGAGTCTCTTTATCCAGCCCCCTTCGATAGCAGAGTTGCGCAAGCGTTTGGAAGGAAGAGCAACAGATGCTCCTGAGGTGATAGACCAGCGTATTGCTCGTGCAGAGTTCGAACTGACCTTTGCTGATAAGTTCGACAAGATTGTGGTGAACGACATACTCGAGTATGCTGAGGCTGATGCGCTGAAGGTGATAGAGGATTTCCTGAATGATTAGAACCGGACTCTTCGGAGGGTCGTTTAACCCGATACACAAAGGACACATCCTGCTGGCCAAGAAACTGAAGAAGGAAGCAGGACTCGACGAGGTGTGGCTGATGGTATCGCCTCAGAACCCCCTGAAGCAGAGTCAGGATTTGCTTGACGATGAGGCCCGCATGGAAATGGCCCGTGAGGCTGTGAAAGACGAGAAAGGCATCGTGGCCAGCGACTATGAGATGCATCTCCCCAAGCCATCTTACACTTGGAATACGCTCGAAGCTCTCAGGAAGGACTTCCCTGATCGAGAGTTCGTGCTGATGATTGGTGGCGACAACTGGGAGTTGTTCGACAAATGGTATCGTGCTGAGGATATTAAGGCCAACTACGAGATTGTGGTCTATACCCGAACTCCTGGAGATGAGGGTTTTATTGATATCTCGAGCACTGATATTCGCGAGAGAATCAAGGCAGGAAAGGGAATAAAACGACTTGTTCCGAAAGCTGTGGCTGAACTGATTAAGGCAAGAGGATATTATGCGTAAACGAATTAAGATAAATCCCCTGAAATGGATAGGTTGGCTCTTTGCACCTATCGAGAAAAATGGCGCATTCTTTGTATTTATGTTTGCGCTGGGCTGGATTTGTACGCAGACGGAAATCATGCCTTACTATTTGAGAGCACGTGGGGCGAAACCCTATGAACTCTCAGCACCAGAACTCTTTCTTGATATCTATGTCGTTTGCGTTGTTTTGACGCTGATTCCCAAGAAGATACGCATCTGGATAAAGGCTCTGTTATACATATTCCTATACGGAGTAGCCATTGTGGATATGTATTGCTATGAGCGCTTTGAGTCGACACTCACCCCAACCATGCTGATGCTCGTTGGCGAAACCAACGGAGAGGAAGCAAAGGAATTCCTACAAGGCTATTTGAGTTGGGATGTGGTAAAGACCAGCGTGGGCTGGATACTATTACTGATTATTGTACACATCCTTTGGACCATTATCAGGAAGTATCTGTGCAAGATTCGTAAACGGATGATTCTGCCTAAGGTTAACGAAGGCTTTGTTATTGGACTTCGGGCTGCAATAGGTTGTCTGGTGGCGTGGATGCTATATAGCAGCATCTCGCAGACTTGGGATAATAAGGTGGCTATGCATCGTCTTTTCTCCTACCAGAAGTTAGGCGAGGTGGAGCACGAGCTCACGAGGAAGGATCAGGCCCAACTCTATATCCCAGTGTATCGACTGGCTTTTGGAATATTTGCCAATCGTCTGGCGAGTCATCAAATCGATCAACTAAAGGAGGCGAGCCAGCTGATTCAGGTGGATAGTTGTAGTTACAGGGTGCCAAACATCGTGCTTGTGATAGGTGAGAGCTACAACAAACATCACTCCCAGCTTTATGGATATAAGATGCCTACGACACCTCACCAGATGGCAATGAAGGCAGATAGTACGCTGGTGGCTTTCAGCGATGTGGTGGCTTCGTGGAATCTTACGAGTTTTGTGTTTAAACATATGCTATCGCTCTATGCTGTAGGCGATGAGGGCGAATGGTGCGACAAACCCCTATTCCCAGAGGTATTCCGTAAGGCGGGCTATAAAGTAACGTTTGTAACCAACCAGTTCCAGTCTCAAGCGAAGGAAGCTGTTTATGACTTCAGCGGAGGCTTTTTCCTTAACGATCCTGATTTAAGCAAGGCGCAATTCGATGTAAGAAGCACTCGTACACATCGCTTTGATGATGGTGTGCTGAAGGAATATGATGCTTTGAGTAAACAACAGTCGGAGCATAATCTGGTGATTCTCCATCTGATGGGGTCGCACGTGGAGTATCGGGCCAGATATCCTCAACCCCAGCGTAGAAAGTTTGGTCCAAAGACGTACGATCGCCCAGAGTTGACGCATAAGCAAAAGTGGATACTCTCTGACTATGACAACTCGGTTTACTACAACGACTCCATCGTTCACGCCATTACCCAGCGCTTTGCTGACAAGGATGCTTTGGTGATTTATGTGCCCGATCATGGCGAGGAAATCTTCGATGGCAAGCCTTATGTTTATGGTAGGATGCATGGAGCGAATATCGACTACCGTTTGGCGCGCAATGAAATGGAGGTTCCCTTCTGGATATGGGGCTCGCCCAAGTATATCGAGAACCATCCTTATGGTTGGATGGCTATCCGGAATGCAAAGGACAGACCTATGATGACGGATGCATTGCCTCATCTTCTGCTCTACTTGGGAGGCATTTCGACTCCTCTTTATCGTGAGGATCTGAACGTGATAAGTCCTGAGTACAACGAGGCTCGTCCTCGAATACTGAAGGGCACAACGGACTATAATCAATTGAAGAAGAAATGAAGGATTTTCTGACACGAAACGAATGCTCGGCTATGCGTGGAATAGCCATTCTGGCCATCATGCTCCACAATTATTGCCACTTCATAGGCAAGATTGTGAAGGAGAACGAGTATCGTTTTTATGACTTCAACAACAATCGTCTTTTGCAAGTGCTCGATAATCCTGACGAGTTGTTGCCCGTTCATCTCCTCTCTTTTTTCGGACATTACGGAGTGCCCGTATTCCTTTTTCTCAGTGGCTTCGGGCTGGTGAGGAAATATGAGTCTGCACAAGCCTCCCCTAAAGCATTACCTTTTCTTCGCTATCATTACCTGAAGTTGCTCAAGATGCTTATCGTAGGCTTTGTGTTCTTCTTGATAGTGGACATGTTGACTCCTGGACGTTTCACTTTTCATTGGTATAACGTCCTGGCACAACTTCTTATGTATATCAACGTGCTCCCAGATCCCAATAAGATTATCTGGCCAGGTATCTACTGGTTCTTCGGACTGATGATGGAGCTCTATATCGTCTATCGGCTTCTGCTCTATCGCCAGAAAAATTTCTATGTGGTGTTGCTGATCGTAGTGTGCTGGTTGCTCCAGATGTTCTGCGATCCTGACGGCGAAACGCTGAATCGTTTACGCTATAACTGCATTGGGGGCATGCTTCCCTTTGGGTTAGGTATACTCTTGGCGAGAGTTTCCTCGGAGGAAAGTGGAGGTTTCCTCGGAGGAAAGTGGGAGTTTCCTCGGAGGAAACTCCAAAGAGCAGTTTTGTGGGGTATTGTTTTCCTCCTTGCTTCTGCCCTCGTTTTCATGATGTGCTTCAATTTCCAGACATGGCTTTGGATACCTGTCTTTATCATTCTTGGCATCATTGCTTTGGTAAAACTGATGCCAGAGAGTGTGTTGAAGGTGTTTGTGTGGTTTGGAGGCATCTCAGCTGCAATATTTGTTACGCATCCGATAGTGCGTAAGATTTTCATCACCGTAGCCCGTCAACAGGATATCTATGACGGACTGATGCTCTATGTGGTTGTTACAATCGCCCTCTCATGGGCTGTGAAGCAGATTATCGACCATATTCCATCGCCAAAGCTATGAAGAAGATTTATGCCTATGATTTCGATGGAACGCTGACTTCACACGATTCGTTCTTGGCCTTTATCCGCTATGCTTGTGGGGCTTGGGCCTTTTGGTTGGGGCTTCTGCGCTATAGTCCTTGGCTCATTCTGATGAAACTCCACCTTTATTCTAACGGTAAGGCGAAGCAGAAAGTGTTTTCGCACTTCTTCAAGGGGATGGAGATTGAAGAGTTCGATGCTCTTTGTCATGCTTTCGCCAAGGATAATCAACACTTGTTGCGCCCCTTAGGTCAGGAGGCTATCGGGACGGCTAGAAAAGAGGGGGCTGAGGTACTTGTCGTGAGTGCCAGCATCGATAACTGGGTGAAACCTTTCTTCAAGGACGATGTCATTGTTCTTGGCACTCAGGTGGAGATATCGGAAGGACGGCTTACGGGCCGTTTCCTTACCAAGAATTGTTATGGTCAGGAGAAGGTGAATCGCGTTCTTGAGTGCCATCCTAATCGTAGTGAATATATATTAATAGCCTTTGGCGATAGTAGGGGCGACAAGGAGTTGCTGGCTTTTGCCGATGAGGCTCATTATAAACCTTTCCGCCTATGAAACCATTCAAGATCTTCAAGATTAAGCCCGAAGAGAGGGTTCAAGCCATTGTGATACTGGGAGTCATCTTGTTGCTCAACGGCTTGTTTATCTGGCGTATGCACGATCTGTTTATGCAGGAGGGCTTCGGGCCTTATTGGAAGGTATTCGAGCGTGAGCTTCATCTATCAGGCTATGATCCGCTGACATATCTGGGTGTGACGTATTGGGATACGGTCTACAATGTTTATCGCCATCCACTGTTGGCTTACATGATTTGGCCTTTTTATCTGCTGAATCAGGAGTTGACGGCTTTATTTGGCGTAAACCTCGTGCAATATATCGTAGCAATTCCTGTGATATTGTCTTCACTCTATTCCTACATCTTTATATATAGGATCCATCGGGAGGTAATTCAACTGGGGCATTATGATGCCACGTTGCTTTCCGCTTTTTATTTCTCTTTTGCCTATATTATGCTCTCCGTCATCGTGCCCGATCATTTCACGATTTCTATGTTCCTGTTGATGATAACGCTCTATATTTCAGGCAAATGCATCCAGAAGGGTAGGGAGTTCAAGTGGTGGCAATCCGCCTTGTTGTTCTTCGTTACAGCAGGAGTTACATTGAGTAATGGTGTGAAGACATTCCTCTCGGGTTTCTTCGTTAATCGGAAGGATTTCTTCCGCTTGAAGTATCTTCTGATGGGTGTGATACTTCCAGCGGCTTTAATCTGGGGTATTGCTGTGGTTGAGTATCGCACCTCCGTGCTTCCCAGGGAGAAAGCACGTCAAGAGGCGAAGGCCGAGAAGCAAAAGAAGATGGAAGAGCGTGTGGCTCTGTTGACGCCAGAGCAAAGAGCGGCTTACGAAAAAAGGCAGGAGGCTCGTGAAGTTCGTCAGAAACTTCAGGCAGAAAAGTCTGGAACGCCCATGAAACAGCATGGTTTCTGGAAGTGGACGGATATTACGACCTCGCGTACTAAAACCATCTATGAGAATTTGTTTGGTGAGACCATTCAGTTCCATCAGGAGCATTTTCTGGAGGATACGCTTGTGTTTCGCCCTGTATTCGTGAAGTATAATTGGATACTGAGTTATGTGATAGAAGGTATTATCCTATTGATTACTCTAATAGGAATCTGGTGTGGACGTCGCTCACGTTTCCTTTGGATGGCTCTTTCGTACTTTGGTTTCGATATGTTTATCCATCTGATATTGGGCTTTGGCATCAACGAAATATTCATCATGGCGCCCCATTGGCTGTTTGTGGTTCCATTGTCTATAGGTTATGCCTTTTATAGCTCAAAAGGAAATCAGCACAAGGTTCTCCAATTGTCGATCCTTGCGCTGACTGCCTATCTTTGGGTTTATAACGGCTGGTTGCTGGTGGATTTCCTCCGCTCGCCCATCAATGCCGTTCTCTGATTGCTTATTCTGCCTCGAGACAAAGTACGCGACTACTCCAATCGCTTCGCATTGACCACTCTGGGTTGTTGCTGCGAGGAATCTCCAAGCCGTTGTTCATCAGATACTCTCCGCTAAAGCTCTTTCCCTCAAACTCGAGTGGCTGAAGATCTATACGATTCAGCTCGCGTACCTTATACATCTTCTTGGCATCGAGACCAGCCATCTTCACTCGTGGCAGATGCTCATTCTGGAACGACTCTGTCTTCCACCAGAAGAATACGCTCTTGGTCTTTTCCTCATTCACATACATAAGTGAGGCAACGCCTTTCTTGTCGTAAGGGGAAACAAGACGATAGATGTCGCCAAACTGAACCACAGGGCGCACTTCCTTATACTCTTTAATGGCCTTACGACAAAGGTCTTTCTCAATGTCTGTCATATTCTTGGGCTGAATCTCCATACCAAGGCGTCCACTCATAGCCACATCGATGCGATACTTGATAGAAGTGGTGCGATAAACGGTATGGTTAGGAGTAGCGGAGATATGAGAAGCCATAGCGATGGCTGGGAAGAAGTATGAGGTTCCCCATTGCATATAGATGCGCTGAAGGGCATCGGTGTTATCAGAAACCCAGAACTCATCAAAATAAGGCAGTACACCCCAATTGGCTCGTCCACCACCAGAGGCACAAGCCTGAATAGTCAGATCTGGATACTTGGCACGAATGCGTTCGCAAGTTTTCTGGAAACCACGATGGTATTCTATATAGAGATGACTTTGGTCGTTCATTGTAAGATACTGTGAACCATGATTCATAATGGCCATATTGGCATCCCACTTAATGTAATCGATCTCTGGGTATTTGGTCATCAGGTTGTCGACAATCGAGAAAACGAAATCTTGAACCTTAGGATTCGACATATCAAGTACCACCTGAGTACCTCCACGTCCTAGTACAGGTTCACGCTTTGGAGCCTTAACTATCCAGTCTGGATGAGCCTCGTAGAGCTCTGAAACAGTATTGGCCATTTCAGGTTCAATCCAGATGCCAAACTTGATACCATGTTTCTTGGCATCACGGATAAGTCCCTCGATACCCTCAGGTAATTTGTTTTTGTCAACTTCCCAATCGCCAAGGCTGGAGTTATCGACCTTACGGGGATACTTCACGCCAAACCAGCCATCGTCCATCACGAAGAGCTCGCCACCCATAGAAGCAATATCGCCCATCATCTGGTCCATACCCTCCTGATTGATATCGAAATAAACGCCTTCCCAAGAATTCAGGAGGATCTTGCGCTCCTTGTCGCCATGGGCCAGCATATACTTACGTCCCCACTTGTGGAAGTTGCGACTTATGCCAGAGAGTCCTTCCTTCGAGAAGCTCAGCGCCACCTTAGGTGTGGTAAATGTCTCGCCCTTCCTGAGGTGATATTCAGAGTTGTCAGGGTTGATGCCAGCAAAGAAATAGTGATATTCCGTATCATCAGTTTCAACTTTCAGTTGGAAGTTTCCAGAGTAGCAGAGTGCAGCACCAATCACATCGCCACAATTCTCTTGGCCTTTGCCATCGAGCGAGAACATCACTTCTGCATGGTCAGTATGGGCATTGCGCACACCATCTTTGTTCTTGATAATCTTCTCACCAGGAGTTATAGGCTCCTCTATAAGGCGAGCCTCATTAGCCCATGAACCATAGAAATGTGAAAGCCACACGTCGCCACGACGGATAGGAAGAGCACAAGAGGCAAACTGAGTAAGAGTAACAGGCTTTGCCTCAGTGTTGGTAATTTCTGTCCATGTCTCAATCATATCCACCTCTGGACGAACCTCATAGCAGAGAATGACTGTAGTCTGGTAGACAGGGTCCTTCATGGGGATACGGGTTACTGATCCTTTCTGCTCAATCTGTCCTGTGGCAAAGAGTTCTGTTGACATATTGCCATCAGCATGCTTCATGGCAAAGGCTGCCTCAGCAGGACAATTCATGCCATAAGCGGGGTAGGCATCCATACGACCACCACGAGGTTTCTGCAGGTTTTGCAGGTCGTAATCGCTCAGTTTGGCACCAAAATATACATACTTGGGTTGTTTGCCCTTCTCCACGTTCAGAACCATTGTCATGTTCTTGGTCTGGAGCGTTACTTGCTCAGCCATAGTTGTTTGGGCTATGACTGCGAGTAATGCGAATAAGAATAATTTCTTCATGTGAACTATATTTAGTTATTGACGAATTAATAAACTGTGTGCAAAGATACGAAGAATTATACAAATCTCTATCGCCAATTCACAAATATTATGTAACTTTGCAGGCAAAATGTCAGAGATGGCTAAATAAATGCTATATGAACTTGTTTGATATTATCTTGTTGGCCATCGCTTTGGCTATGGATTGCTTCGCTGTTTCTATAATAAGTGGGGTAATCACCTCCTCGCAATTTTCTGTTGCCCAGGGTTTTGGAACATACAAGGAGATTAGAATGGCCTTCTTTTTTGGTTTTTTTCAGGCTATGATGCCGTTGGTAGGATGGTTGTGTATCAGCCATTTCCAGTCGATGATAGAAGCTTTTGACCACTGGATAGCTTTTTCGCTATTACTACTTATTGGTGGAAATATGATTCGTGAGGCTTTTGGGCCAGAGGAGGAACAGCACTTCAATCCAGCAAACCTCCAGACACAACTACTGTTGGCAATTGCTACTAGTATTGATGCTTTAGCTATTGGCATCTCCTTTGCATGTACGGGTTATGAACGTTTATCCCAATTGGGTCTTCCATTAATAATCATAGGTGTTGTATCTTTTATGTTCAGTATCCTTGGTACTAGTCTTGGTTCTCGTTTTGGTAGTGCCATATCCCGTAGGCTGAAACCAGAACTCTTTGGTGGTGTCATCCTGATTCTCATTGGCGTTAAGATTCTTGTATCGCATTTGTTTGGTATGGAATAACAGTTTTTTTCATGTAAAAGCATGAATTATGAAAATAAATATGTAACTTTGCAGTCGTATTGTATAATAAGGAAATAGAAATGAACAATTCTTTATCAGCGGTTTATGATTTTGTCAATAAGCATTCCTACCAGATTCTATTGGTGCTTTTCGTTTTGTGGGTGTGCATTGGCATCTTTCCTTTACAGTGTTATGAAGCTGATGGACAGGTTATCACATTAGGATGTGATGTTACATATCGAGAAGGATGGACGCTTCCCCCACTTTATACTTATGAATATCGTCAGCAGCCACTTATTACCATTCTCATAACATCTTTGAAGTATGTGATGCCTTTCTTCGCATGCGAAACCATATATTATGTTTTTACAGTATTATGTAGTTTCGCCTTTCTGATTGGTTGTATCGAGTTTGGAAAGATAATCATAAAGACCAGTCGTACCAGACTGTTGATAGCTGCGATGTTCTTGCCTGAGATGTACGCTATAGCAATGTATTCCAACTCAGCCATTCCCGCTGCAGCTCTTATGATCTGGGCGCTGATACTCACAACAAAGGGAAAGCATTGGCAGTCTGTTTTGATGTTGTGTTTGGCAACTTGGTTCCGTATCGATGTCGTAACAGTTTATCCTGTTGTCCTTCCTCTGCTTTATTTTGGTGGGAGATCATTTAAAAGAAGTTTCTGGATGGCTGTGGCATATGGAGTGGCAATTATTGCGATTTCGCTTACTGGTTTCTGGTTGATGAATGCAGAAGTATTAGGAACGGTAGGCCTGTATGAGAAATGGAACAATATCGTGACACCAATGATGCGTTTCTTTGCCATCTTTGGTTATTACTCGTTGACATACTTCATCCTTTTGCCATTGGGTGTTTTCGCCATCATTAGGAGTAAACGATGGAGAGAATTGTTCGTGGTGGTACTTCCCATCGTGGTGCTGCATATTGTGATGGCAGAGTTTGGTAATGCCTCGAAGCATTTCCTTTATGATGCACCTTTTGCTATCATTGCTGGCGCATGTGCATTCCAATGGCTGGAGGAAGTGCTTTGTAAGCGGACAATCCTTAAGTGGACTTGTATCATTTTGACAATCCTGTTGATGACAATATCCGTTCGTCAGCGACGTACAAATGTAGAATGGTTGATGGCTAATCCGTTAAATAGCATAGGAATAGCGGCTCCTCTGGGTTCTGTACAGGTTGGCGATAGAGAATTATCTTTAGCATTTGGCGCTGGTCCTCAGATCTTTACGGGCGATGAATATATGTTGGCTACTGGACATGCTTTCTATTCCTGGTATGTTCACTCTATCAAACAACAACTTAAGGATTGGCGTATAGAACAAAAAGCTGTGCTTGACTCTATTCCAACATCAAACATTCTGACCTTCGAATATGGCGCATCCGCCCCTTCTGCTATGGAGTATATGACGGAGCATTATCACTTTAGCAAACAGAAGGACATGCCTTGGAAATATGAGTTCTCTATCTATAATTCCCATCGCAAATTGCACTATTGGAGAGTCTATCTGAAGGAGTTTGAGCAGGACAAGATGAAGTTTGTCTCATATATTGATACACTTTCGAGTGTTATTCCGAAGGAAGAAGATGGCTATGTACTTACTGCACCAGAGCATTTTGGCTTTGCACGATTCCTTGACGAGATTGTAAAAATGGGGAAAGTTGAGAAAAAAGCAGATAATTTATACAAAATAGTAAAAGAATAGAAAAAATTGTTTATCTTTGCACCAAGAAGATGGACGGAGAGACGATTCAACTCAAGAACCTTGGCATCGGCTATCCGACGAAACATGGCGTCAGAACGGTTGCTGAGGGCATAGACGGGACTATTCGCAGCGGAGAATTGACTTGTCTTTTGGGGGCTAATGGTGTGGGTAAGTCCACATTGCTTCGTACGCTCTCTGCCTTTCAGCCTAAGATAAAGGGAAATGTATTTATTGAGGGACGCGAAATCTCAGACTACTCAGATAAGAAGTTGAGTAAATTGATAGGTGTAGTTCTGACAGAGAAACCTGATGTAAGAAATATGAGGGTGCGCGAACTTGTCAGTCTGGGTCGCTCTCCTTATACAGGTTTCTGGGGAACTTATTCCAAGGAAGACCTGAGGATCGTGGACGAGGCCATCAGCCTTGTGGGCATTGACTCACTGAGCGGGAGAATGGTTCACACTCTGAGTGACGGAGAACGTCAGAAAGTAATGATAGCTAAGGCTCTGGCCCAGCAAACGCCAGTGATTTATTTGGATGAGCCTACAGCATTCCTTGATTATCCTAGCAAGGTGGAGGTGCTCCAGTTGCTTCGTCGCATCAGTAAGGAAGCAGAAAAAACTATATTTCTCTCCACCCACGATGTGGAATTGGCGTTACAATTGGCTGATACAGTATGGTTGATGACCCGTGAGGGAGGTATGACCATCGGAACACCCCTTCAATTGGCTCATGAGGGCGCATTAGGTCGCTTTATTGAGCGAGAAGGTATAACTTTTGATCCTGAAACATTGACAATCAGAGTAAAACGAAACAACTAAAAACAATCAAGATAGCTATGATTGATGGACATGGCGATGACGCCTTTCGTTATGGCGACAAAATTAAAATGAATTTCAGCTCAAATGTCTATTCAAGGGCTGACTATTCTGAACTTAAGGAGCATCTGATGACACATTTTGACGTCATCGGACATTATCCTGAACCAGATGCCCATAGCTTAGAGAGTATGTTGGCTGAAAAGTTGGGCGTAGATGAGAATACCATTATGATTACCAATGGTGCAAATGAGGCTATCTATCTAATAGCTCAACTTTATAAAGGGTGGGCTTCTATCATCCCTCAACCGACTTTTACTGAATATGAAGATGCTTGCCGTGAGTATGGGCACACGATTTCCTATGAATCTACTGATGATTTAGAGATTCTACCAGAAGACCGTATTTACTGGCTTTGTAACCCTAATAATCCTACAGGTAATGTTTTGCTGAAGAGTTTGATGAATCATATCATCAGGCAACATCCTCGCTATTTATATGTAGTTGACCAATCGTATGCTGATTACACCTTGAGTCCTATGTTGGAACCGAAGGAGATGACGGATTGTTTCAATTTGATGTTGCTTCATTCTTTGTCAAAGAAATATTGTATTCCTGGTTTACGTTTGGGGTATGTCGTCGCTTCACCTATTATCATCGATAGACTGAAGCATATTCGTCAGCCATGGACCATTAATGCCATGGCGATTGAGGCGGGTAAGTTCTTTATACAGAATGATTTAAAGATGATTCCCAACCTAAAGGGCTATCTGGCAGAAGCACAACGGTTACATCAGAATCTTTCAGCCATTGAGGGATTGATGGTTATGAAGACTGATACCAATTTCATGCTTGTCAATATTGATGAAGGAAATACTTTTGAACTTAAAAAGTGGTTGATAGATAATTATGGAATATTAATTCGTGATGCCTCCAATTTCCGAGGACTTGACAACCATTGTTTCCGCATTACGGCTCAAACTCCAGAAGAGAACGATGCGCTTGTTGAGGCTCTAATAGCTTTCAAAACATGGAAAAAGGAGAACCAATAACACCGATTTTTTGTTTATAGAATCACTTTTCTCCTTATTTATAATAGGTATTTCATTTTTTATTTGTACCTTTGCACCCGATTTTACACAATCAGGATATAGATGAAGGCATTTTTGTTTCCTGGCCAGGGGTGCCAGAAGGAAGGAATGGGAAAGGATCTTTATGAGAAATTTCCTAAGGCAAGAGCTATTTTTGAAGAGGCGAACGATATCTTAGGCGAGCGCTTCTCTGATACGCTATTCGGTGCTTCAGAGTTACTGCTGATGGACACTCGTTATACCCAGCCTGCCATCTTTATCTATGAAGTAGCTTTGGCAATGGCTCAGGAGGATGTGAAACCTGATTGCGTTGCTGGTCATTCTCTTGGTGAATATGCAGCTTTAGTAGTTTCGGGTGCCTTGACTTTTGAGGAAACCCTACCCTTTATCAAAACTCGTGGTCTGGTTTTTCATGAAGCTTTTCAGAAACATCCTAGTGCTATGGGAGCTGTGATTGGTGTCCCCGATGAACAGGTTCTTGAAGTTTTAAAGAGAGTTGGCGATGAAGATGGTGAGAATCTTTATATTGCCAATTACAATGGCCCAGGTCAGTTGGTGGTGACTGGAGCTCGTTTAAGTATTAAGAAGGCATGCAAGATTTTGAAAGAGATGGGAGCCAAGCGTGCCTTGGTTCTTCCAATGAAGGGTGTAGGTCATTCTCCTAATTCTGCAGAGGAAGGTGCCATCCTTGCTGAGGAGTTGAAGAAACTGAACTTTAAGACTCCGCAGATTCCTATTTATCAGGATGCAGATGGTTTGCCTCATACTGATCCCAAGGAGATTCTGGATAATCAGATCAAGCTGATGACTTATCCTGTACAGTGGACGAACATTACGATGAACATGGTAAAGAACGGGGTGAACGAATTCTATGAGGTTGGTACAGATGACACACTCCAGAAGATAGTGAAGCGTATGACACCAGAGTCTGAAGTGTCATCACTCTTGCATACTCCTGTTTATGAAGGTAAAATACATGATTTTTCAATCATCAACAATTAATATATAAGTTAGTAATATGGATTTAAAAGAATTTATTGAGAATTTTGCTGCTGAGTTCGATGAGACTCCCATGGAGGAATTCGCTCCTGAGACCGATTATAAAGCTCTTGACGAATGGAATTCCTTGACAGCTCTTTCCATTATATCGATGGTGGACGACAACTATAGCAAAACCATTACGGGTGCAAACCTTCGTGAGCATAAGACCATCGAAGACCTCTTTAATTTCGTGGCTTCTCTATGATGAATGCATTCTCTCTAAAAGGAAAGACAATCCTGGTTACAGGCGCTTCTTCCGGAATAGGGAGAGGAATTGCTGTTGAGTGCTCCAAGATGGGTGCTCAAATCATTCTTAATGGTCGTGATGAGAATCGACTGAATGAAACGCTTGGCATGATGGAAGGTGAAGGTCATCAGGTTTTGGTTGCAGATATCTCTAAGCAAGATGAGCTAGACCGTATTGTAGCAGAGGTTCCTGTTCTTGATGGTTGTGTACTCAATGCTGGTATTCCTCAGGTTTGTCCAGTCAAACATTTCAAGCGAAACGATATTGAGGAGATTTTTAATGTCAATACGATTGCCCCTATGATGATTACATCAGGTCTCCTCAAAAAGAAAAAGATTCGTAAGGGTTCGTCAATTGTGCTGATAGAGGCTATCGTAGGAGTCTTTGTCGGTAGCAGGGGCGATGTGTCTTATAATGCCTCTAAGGCTGCGTTGAATGGTTTCCTGAAAGGTTCTGCTTTGGAACTTGCCGGGCAGGGTATTCGTGTTAATGCTATTAATCCAGGACTAGTACCAACGAATATCCTAGCTTTGAACAACGAAAAGATGGGGGATAATCATCTTGAGGAGATAATGATGGATCGCTACCCTTTGAAGAGATTCGGAAAACCAGAGGATATTGCTTATGGAGCCATTTACCTGCTTTCTGATGCTTCGAGTTGGGTAACGGGTACGAACTTAGTTATTGATGGTGGTTATATTTTGAATTAAGATTAGATGAAAGAGAAGATTATTGAGATTTTGGCAGATTTGCGTCCAGAGTTCGACTTTACGGAAGAGGGAATTGACTTTATCGAGGAAGGTATGCTCGACTCCTTCGATATCGTTAGTTTGGTGGACGAGATTGAGGAGAAATTTAGCGTGGCAATCAGTGGTTCTGACGTGGTTCCCGAGAATTTCGCTAATGTAGATGCCATTTGTGAAACTATTGAAAGAAACAAGAAGTAATTAAGTTATGGTTGCATCATATAACAATAAGACCATCTCCGCCATGTATAGCGTGCTTCCGACACGCGTCATCGACTTCATGGACGAGGCATCAAACTATTCCTTCTCAGAATCCCAGATGAGGAAACTCCAGAAGGTGATGGGTTTTGGCTCACGACGCGTGGCTCTTGAGGGCGAAACCGTGGGCGATTATGCTGTTTATGGCATCCAGAAGATGCTGGAAGATGGTGTGTTCAAGGAGAGCGAGATTGGTGCTATCATTGTTACTACCACCTCACCAGACCATTTCATTCCACCAGTCTCTACTATCGTTCAGGGTAAGTTTGACTTCGATGAGGATGTCGTATGTATAGATATCTCTCAAGGATGTTGTGGTTATACGGTGGGTCTTACTTATGCCCTCATGACGCTGAACTCTTTGGGTGATAAGAAAGTTCTCCTGATATCGGGTGATGTTCTCTCCTCTAAGGTTTCTACTCGCGACAGAGCCAGCAGACCCATTACGGGTGATGCTACAACCATCAGTGTTATTGAGAATACTAAGACGGACAATAAGGTATATTGCTCTCTGAAAAACGACGGAAAGGATGCCTTTGCGGTTTATATTCCAGCTGGTGGTTCTCGTATGCCCATTACCCCTGAAACAACAAAGGAAGAAGAGGATGAGTTTGGTAACTGGCGTGGTAAGCAGCATCTGGTAATGCAGGGCGACTTGGTGTTTAATATCATTATCAACCAGGCTCCTGTTATGATGGAAGAGCTTTTGGAAAGATCTGGCGATAAGGTAGAAGATGTTGACTATTTCGTATGCCATCAGTCCAGCAGCTTCACGCTGAAGAAGCTGGCCCAGCGCATGGGTGTAACAGAGGAAAGAATGCCTCGTGACATTGTGCCAAAGTATGGAAACAGCAGTAGTGCTACTATTCCAGTAACGATGTGCGAGCATTGCGATGAAATATTTGCTGACGGAAAGAAGAAGAAAATCATGTTCGCAGCTTTTGGTACAGGAATGTCGCTGGGAGCTGTACTGATGGATTTGGAGAAGCCTGTCTGCAAATTCGTAGACTATCCGCATAATAAGTAATGGTTATTTGCGAGAGGTTTGTTAATTCGAGGTTTATTTCCAATACCTATATCATCGCTTGTTCTGAGCACGATAACGTTTGGATTGTAGATCCAGGTGATACAGAAGTTGTTTTCGAGTGGATGCAGAATCACTCGAAAACAATTGTTTCTGGCATTATCCTGACTCATGGACACTTCGACCATATCTATGGAATCAACAATCTCTTGTCTCGTTTCCCCTCATGCCCAGTCTATGTTGCCAATGCATTTGGAAAGGAAGTACTCTCCGATCCTAAGAAGAATGGCTCGAAGTATACGGAGGAGGGGCCAATCGCGATAAATAAGGACGCATCAATTGATATCTACCCTCAGGAAATGGAGTTGTGGGAAGGCGTTCCTTTGAAAGTGCATAATACTCCAGGTCATTCCGATGATTCCGTATGCTTACAGGTTGAGGGTATGCTGTTTACTGGCGATACGCTTATCAAGGACATGAGAACTGTAACGAAACTTAAGACGGGGTCCAGAGAAAAACTAAGAGAATCCCTTGACGTCTTGGCGTCCTTGAAAGGACACGGACTTATGGTTTATCCTGGGCACGAGGAGTTGTTCGAGCTTGATTCATACGATCTCGATAATTCTTGGCGTATGCCAGCGATTTAAGCCCAGAGACTTTAGTCGGAGTAAACCCGGACTTTACTCCGACTAAAGTGGAGGTTTACTCCGAGTAAAGTCCTACTTTGCTCCGAGCATAAAAAACACCCGAAACTTTTGGCTATTCCGTGAATTCTTTGTACCTTTGCAGCTGATGGAAAACGAAGTCCGAAAAAGTGATTACCCTCTCCTACACCTTCCTAAGTCGGGAACGGTGCTTTACCCCTTCCGCAGATTGGTGGCAGGGAGTTCTAATCGTATTGCTAAGGCCTTTGTGCTGAGACTTAGAGAGTGGTTGCCAGAGGAGGTTCGGGTGCTCGATGATGTATGGGTGAATCTCTCCGAGCAATTGCCGCCCTTGAAGGTGGAGATTGCCCTTTTGATGACTGAAAGGCCTGATTTCCGTATTGATGTGGAGATCGATGTGCCCTATGACACGAATCTTAAGCCCGTACATTATAAGAGTTGTGGCGATGATTATCGCGATGCCCTGATGAGTCGACACGGTTGGACGGTGGTACGTTTTGCTGGCCAGCAGTTGCTAAGCGATCCCAGGGCTTGTGCTGATTTTCTGATGAATCTCGGCGACGCTTCGAAGCTGAGTGAGCAAAGCAAGTGGACAAGGTCAGAAGCACTGAAAATGGCCTCAAAGGAGCTTACAGGTTCAGCTTCCACAGGTTTTCCAGAAGAGCCTATTGGCCCTCAACCCCTGATGGCTTTTACGGAAAAAGAATGTAGATGCAAGTCGTTGGTAGAACCATTTCCGAAGACGGTAGAGATGCAACAGAAGATGGCTGGTTTTACGGATGCAGGACGATATGCCCAGGATGCAGATATCGATTTCGAGCCCGAGGAACATGTGTATCTTTTTCAGGGTCGTGAACGATTGTTACCCGTGAGTTCACTGATAGCATGGTTCTTCAATGAGTTCGATGCCCTCAGCGTGGCTGAGAACCAATGGAAGTATAAGGGTATTCCTATGGAAGAGTCGCTTGATTGTTGGGAGAAGTCTGGACGTATGGCTAGCGAGGTGGGCACATTTATGCATGCCCAGACGGAGAACTATTTCCGCGATGGTAGTTTTGAGACCCTATGCCCCTTCTGTTTTAAAGGTAAGACAGAGATGGTGAATCTGGAGCGCGAGCGCCAGCATTTCCTTCATTTCATCGAGGATTACAGGATTCATCCCTATCGTCAGGAGTGGCCCGTATACGACAAGGAACTGAACATTGCTGGCACTATCGACCTAATTTGTAAAGAATCCGATGGGGAGTTTGTTATCTACGACTGGAAGCGAAGTACGAAGGTGGTGAATGCCCAAGGACAACCCATTGTGGAGGCATTTGGGGGCAGAATGAGTAAGGGAGGCATCACCCTGCCAGATACCATTTTCTATCATTATTGCCTTCAGCAGAACCTCTATCGCTATATGCTGGAAGAGCATTATGGCATTCGAATAAAAGCGATGAATCTGGTGGTGCTCCATCCAGATTATCCCACCTACTTTGTAGCCTCAGTACCTAAGATGGATGAAGTGATTCAGCAAGTCGTATCTATCTGCAAGATGAAGGACTTGGGTCATCAATTGTTGCATAATTATAAATAATGTATAAATGGTTTGCGTTTCGCGAATAATTATTTAACTTTGCACCTTGATATGATACCAAGCAGGCTGATATTAATTGGGGTAATGTCCCTTTGGTTGTCGACAACGGCTCAGGGGCAGGTTCGTAATGATACTGTTACGGACAGAACCCATCAGCTTCGTGAGGTAACTATTACCGAAAGCCGTCGCCAGCATGAGGCAAAGAGTACAGCTCCCCTTCATATCATTGATCGCGAACAGATGCTGACGCTTGGCGTTACTGATGTGGCTGATGCCTTGCATCGTATTCCTGGAGTAACCCTTCGCGACTATGGTGGTGCTGGAGGCCTGAAAACGGTCTCCGTAAGAGGCTTTGGAGCCAAGCATACAGGAGTTAGTTACGATGGTGTGATGTTGAGCGATTGCCAGAGTGGTGAGATCGACCTTTCGCGTTACTCTCTCGATAATGTGGAACAACTATCGCTTGTTGTTGGCGACAACGATGATATCTTTATTCCTGCTCGTAATGCCTCGGCTTCTGCCGTTCTGAATATCCAGACCATTGGTATGCCAACGGAAGATACGGATCCGCATCTTACTGTCCAACTGAAGGTAGGTTCTTTTGGTTATGCGAGTCCTTTCCTGCGTTATATGCAGAATCTCTCGGATAAGTTTGCTTTCTCTGCGCTTGGTGAGTATACTTATGCCGAGAATGACTATCCTTACGAGATACAGAATGGATCGAAAGTTGTGAAGGATCGGCGGACGAATAACAGAATGAATACGGGTCATGGAGAGTTGAATTTTGTATGGCGAGCCAATTCTCATAACAGTTTGAGTGGTAAGGTGTATTACTATGATAACGATCGCCAGTTGCCTGGGCAGGTCCACTACTATACAAATGTAAATAAAGAAACACTCCATGATCAGAACTTCTTCTCACAATTACAGTATTTGTCGCAATATGGAGATAGTTGGTCGCTGAAGTGTTTGGCTAAGTATAATTGGAATGCTTCAGTTTATCAAGATCCACTTATGCCAAATTGTGTAAACGATGCAAGTTATTGGCAACGAGAGGCTTACGCATCGGCTGCTGTGCTCTATGCTCTCTCAGAGCAATGGGCTTTCGATTATTCTGCTGACTATAGTTACAACAATCTGAATAGTTCGGCTTCGCGAACGATTGATAGTCGTCCATATCGTCATACCATCTTGCAATCTGCTACAGCCAAGTATCGCAATAACAGATTGACGGCCTTGGCGCGTTTGCTCTATTCGCTTTATCTGAATGATGCCAAGGATGGTGCTTCAGCCCAAAACATGCGTAGACTTTCGCCATCGATATCGCTTTCGTATAAGTTGTTGGAAGACGATGATTTGTTTATTCGTGCATCATACAAGAATATCTTCCGTGCTCCAACTTTCAATGAGAGTTACTACTTTCATTATGGAAGTACAGATCTGTTGCCAGAGAGTACAGATCAGATCAATTTAGGAGCAACTTGGAATGTCTCCTCTTCCTCTGTTAATCTCAAATGTACTCTCGATGGTTATTATAACCATGTAAAGGATATGATTGTGGCTGTGCCTTATAATATGTTTATTTGGACTTGTATCAATGTAGGCAAGGTAGAGGTTTTGGGAGCGGATATAACGATGGATGGTAATTGTTGCGTTAGCGAAAGTCATCGTCTGTTGTTCTCAGGTAGTTACAGTTATCAGCAAGCTGAAAATCGCACAAACCCAGAATCTCCTTATTATGGCTATCAGATAGCCTATATTCCCAAGCATTCAGGAAGTATAGCTTTGGGGTGGGAAAATCCCTGGATAAACCTCTCTCTGCATGGTTCAGGTGTAAGTAGTCGTTGGGCTAATAATCAGCATTACGAAAGTACCGACATCGAGGGTTATTGGGATATGGGATTCACTGCTTATCGCACTTTTCAGTGGGGTGAGCAGATACTTGAGGCTCGTTTAGATATAAAGAATCTGTTCAATGAACAATACGAAATAGTCCGCTTCTATCCAATGCCAGGAAGGAGTTGGCAGGTATCAGTGAAGTATCAACTTTAAAAATGTCAAACATAAATGATTAACAACATGAAGAAGTTTCTTTTAAGTTTTGCCGTGATGCTGATGGGTTCCACCCTCCTCACGGGTTGTCTGGAAAGTGACAATGACAACAACACCCCAACTGAATATGTCGTCACCAAGGGTGTGCTGGTTATCAACAATGGAAATTACTACAATGGTATTGACGGAAGTCTGACCTTCCTTGATTTCGGAACTAATTCAATTACTGCTCAGCAGAATGTGTACAAGAATGCCAATGGCGAAAGTCTTGGTGGTACACCAAACGATGTGATGGCTTATGGCGATAAAATCTACATCACAGGTTCAGACGAGAATACCGTGTTTGTGCTGAATGCTAAGACCTTCAAACTGATTGAGAAGATCAATACTATCCAAGATATGGGTGCAGAAGAGGGTTATTGCCCCCGCCATTTGGAGGCCTATGGTAGCAATGTGTTTGTATCTACCTATGGAGGTTATGTAGCTGTTATCGATACATTGAACTTGAATATTCGTGATATGTACAAGGTGGGCTCAGCTCCAGAGGGCATGGCTATTGGTGGAACAAGCGACTCTGACGTTTATCTCTATGTAGCTAACAGCGACTATGGCAATGGCAATGGTTCTATCTCAAAGATCAGTCTGGCCAACGGTTCTATTACAACAATCAAGAACGAGAAGATTCATAACCCGCAGCAGCTGGCTGTGGCAGGCGATGTGGTCTATGTGCTTGACTGGGGTTACTATGATGAGAACTGGATGCAGAAGGATGCAGGTGTCTATATGATCAATGGTAGCATCGTTTCTAAGGTGGTGCCCGATGCCACGGGTATGGCTGCTTCAGGTCAGTCGATTGTTACCTATAATTATCCATATGGTAGTTCTAAGCCCACTTATAGCATATATAATATTGTCTATGGCTCTTTGAGTAATTTCACTTTAAGTGGTGGTAATTCCATTGAAAGTCCTTGTGCCATCAACATCGATCCTAATACTGGCTTTATATATCTTGCCTCAAGAGTGATAGACCCTGATACAGGTTATCCAAGCTACACAATGCCAGGTTTTATAAATATTTATAATGGTAATGGTCAGTTTGTTGCAGAAACTTCTTATGCTACAGGCGTTGAGCCCCATGCCATAGCTTTTACTTATGGTGTTGCCAAGATACATTATTAAATGAAGCAAATATTTGGACTCTTCATTCTATTGACGTTGTTTTCCTGCAACGGGCGTATGGCCCGTTTGCAGGGAGACGGCGACAGTATTGTTTTTAAATATGCCACACTACCTTCAATAGTAGAGTATGATGGTTTTACCGTTGTTACCATTGCTAACCCTTGGAAGGATGGTAAGGCTCTTCACACCTATGTGCTTGTACCTCGCGAAAAGGAGTTGCCGGTTCACTTGCCAAAGGGTACCGTTATCCGTACACCTTTGCAGAAGGCTGTGGTCTTTACCACTGTGCATAGCTCTTTACTGATGAATCTTGGTTGTCGGGATAAGATAGCTGGTGTGGCGGATCTTAAGTATATCAAGATTCCTTGGATCCAGAAGCAGGTAAAGGCTGGACATATTGTGGATTGTGGTGATGGAATGAGTCCTGTAATAGAAAAGATTATCGACCTTAAACCTGATGCAATCTTGCTTTCTCCTTTTGAGAATAGTGGTGGATATGGTAAATTGGAGGATATAGATATTCCGCTTGTTGAATGTGCGGAATATATGGAAGTATCGCCTTTGGCTCGAGCAGAATGGATGCGTTTTTATGGCTTACTCTTTGGTTGTCAGAAGAAGGCCGACAAACTATTCTCAGAGGTAGATAAGAATTATAATGATTTGAAACAATTGGCTAAAGAGTCAGGTAAGGGACGCTCTTTGATGATAGATAAACAGGTGGGTTCTGTTTGGTATGTTCCTGGCGGAAGAAGCACAATCGGACAGATGATAATGGATGCTAGTGGACAGTATCCATGGGCTTATGACGAACATAGTGGTTCTCTTTCGCTACCTTTTGAAACGGTTCTGGAAGAAGCCTTTGATGCAGAGGTATGGATGCTCCGTTATGATAGTGAAAAACCAATGACACCTGAATTGCTTTTATCAGAACAAGAAGGTTATGATCAGTTCCGTGCCTTCCAGACGGGAGAGGTTTATGGTTGCAATGTGCGCAACACGCTATTCTACGAAGAATCGCCCTTCCGGCCTGATTGGCTTCTGGGCGATTTTATACAGATTCTCCACCCTGGTATTAAGGGTGTCAAACCGCTTCGGTATTATAAGAAGTTATAACAGTTTCTTGATTTCTGCTTCTAGATCCTTAATCTGTGCAGCGCGCTTCACAAGGTTATTGCCACGATCGATGATGAAGAAGTCGGGCACAGCTTGGATGTTATAAATAATAAGTCGCTGGGAGTTGATTCCGTCTGCATCGCGGACACTTATCCAAGGAAGAGCTGCCGTCTGCTGCTTCCAGAAATGTTCGTCATTGTCGAGTGAAACCTGATAGATCTCCAATCCCTGAGCGTGGTATTTATTATAAAGTTCACGGAGAGAAATGATGCGTGCAGGAGAATCCTCAAGGGCGAAGACGTGGAAGTCAAGCAATACTACCTGTCCTTTCAAATCAGTCAGATGGCGCTCTTGACCTTTATTGTCGATTAAGGCAATATCAAGAACACCTGCTTCTTGCACTTTACTAGCATCAACTTGGATGTCTTTGTTCTGTGCATCGAGAATACGCAGGTTCTTCATGCCTTCAATGGCGATATTGTGCAAGTTTTGACCACGCTCTGCGTGGGGGTAATATGTATCCCAACTTGTGGCCACAGCGGCAAAAGCCTTAATATCGTCTTTATTGGTGCGAGGATTGAAAATCAGATAATTGCCAATAGCCTGGAAGAGTGCGAAATATGAGTAGGCCTTCATGGGCTCTTTGAAAATATAGTTAATTTTCACATCTTCCTTATAGGCATTAATGAGACTCTGAATACTATCGTTTGCAACGGCAATACCAATTTCAGTATTCTGTTGGAGGGCTATAGCCTGACTCTGCAGGTCCATCTGCTTTAATGTCAGTTCCTTGATTTTCTCGCAGTTTTCAGAACCACTAACAGTGTAGTTGGATGCCATGCCAGGGTATTCACCCTTAATTTGTACTGTCTCAGTAGAGTCGATGCTGACATTTATGATCTGATCCGAAATCCTAAGACGGTAAAACTCTGGAGCACTAGGAGCCTCTTCTCTAAAGGAGAACTCTCCATTATCTCCTAATTTTGTAGAGTCAATAACCTGAATGCCTTCCAATCCTACGTTTTCAAAATAGAGAATTGAGTCTTTGGCATTGCCAATCTGACCTTCTACAGTGAATTTTTTATCGTTGCACGAGGCAAACATCATGGCAGCTGAGAATACGACTGCCGCTTTCCAAATATGTTTCATCTTTATTCGTTATTTCGTTTTGTGGGTGCAAAGGTAGCACATTTTTCATAAAAAACGAAAAATAATCTGCTTTTCTTCGTTTATTAATATAATAATGTGTAACTTTGTGCCGTTTTTGCGACATGACAGCGCTTATGTCGCAGCAAGTTTTTTATTTTTAGATGTTTTAAAAGATGAATGTAATTACAAAGACCCTTCAATTGGCTGATGGAAGAACCATCACCATTGAAACCGGGAAAGTGGCAAAACAGACCGACGGTGCCGTCATGTTGACGATGAATAATACCGTGCTTCTGGCCACTGTTTGTGCCGCAAAAGATGCAGTTCCCGGAACCGATTTCATGCCTTTGCAGGTGGATTATCGTGAGCAATACAGTGCAGCTGGTCGTTTCCCTGGTGGTTTCACCAAGCGCGAAGGTAAAGCCTCAGACAATGAAATCCTGACATCACGATTGGTGGATCGTGTTCTTCGTCCACTCTTTCCTAGTAATTATCACGCTGAAGTATTCGTAAACGTTATGCTGCTTAGTGCCGATGGCGTTGACCAGCCCGATGCACTTGCTGGCTTTGCTGCCTCTGCTGCATTGGCTTGCTCGGATATACCTTTCGAGTGTCCGATCTCGGAAGTTCGTGTGGCCCGTGTAAACGGTGAGTATGTTATCAATCCAACCTTCGAGCAAATGAAGGACGCCGATATGGACATCATGGTTGGAGCATCGGCCGAGAACATTATGATGGTAGAGGGAGAGATGAAAGAGGTGTCAGAACAGGATATGATCGGCGCCTTGAAGGCTGCTATGGCTGCTATCAAGCCTATGTGCGAACTCCAGGCCGAACTGTCAAAGGAACTTGGCAAGGATGTTAAGCGTGAGTACGACCACGAGGTGAACGACGAGGAGCTGCGCGAGCGTATGAACAAGGAGCTGTATCAGCCTGCATACGACGTAACAAAGCAGGCTCTGGAGAAGCACGCTCGTGCTGAGGCTTTCGAGAAGATCCTGGCCGACTTCAAGGAGAAGTATGCTGCTGAGCATGCCGACTTGACTGAGGACGAGATGGAAGAGAAGTATGCCATGATGGATCGCTACTATCATGATGTAGAGCGCGACGCTATGCGCCGTTGCATCCTCGACGAGGGTATCCGTCTGGATGGTCGTAAGACTGACGAGATCCGTCCTATCTGGTGCGAGGTTTCACCTCTGCCAATGCCTCACGGAAGCTCAATCTTCACTCGTGGTGAGACACAGTCGCTCTCTACATGTACACTGGGTACAAAGCTCGACGAGAAGTTGGTTGACGACGTGCTTGAGCACGGCTATCAGCGCTTCCTGTTGCACTATAACTTCCCACCATTCTGTACTGGCGAGGCTAAGGCTCAGCGCGGCGTAGGTCGTCGTGAGATTGGTCATGGTCACCTGGCATGGCGCGGACTTAAGGGCCAGATTCCTGAGGACTTCCCTTACACAGTACGTCTGGTAAGCCAGATCCTCGAGTCAAACGGTTCTTCATCAATGGCTACAGTATGTGCTGGTACACTCGCCCTGATGGACGCTGGTGTTCCAATGAAGAAGCCTGTTTCTGGTATCGCTATGGGACTGATTAAGAATCCTGGAGAAGATAAGTATGCCGTATTGAGCGATATCCTTGGCGACGAGGACCACTTGGGCGATATGGACTTCAAGACCACTGGTACAAAGGATGGTCTGACAGCTACCCAGATGGATATCAAGTGCGACGGTCTGAGCTTCGACATCCTGGAGAAGGCTCTGATGCAGGCTAAGGCTGGTCGTGAGCACATCCTGAAGTGCCTCACCGATACTATCGCTGAGCCACGTGCAGAGATGAAGCCACAGGTTCCACGTATCGTACAGCTCGAGATTCCTAAGGAGTTCATCGGTGCTGTGATTGGCCCTGGTGGTAAAATCATTCAGCAGATGCAGGAGGATACAGGTGCTACCATCACTATCGACGAGGTTGACGGTGTAGGTAAGGTTCAGGTATCAGCTCCTAACAAGGAGAGCATCGATGCTGCTATCGGTAAGATTAAGGCTATCGTAGCTATTCCTGAGGTAGGTGAGGTTTACGATGGTGTAGTTCGTTCTATCATGCCTTACGGTTGCTTCGTAGAGATTATGCCTGGTAAGGACGGTCTGCTGCACATCAGCGAAATCGATTGGAAGCGTCTTGAAACAGTCGAGGAGGCTGGCATCAAGGAGGGTGATCACATCCAGGTTAAGCTGCTCGAGATCGATCCTAAGACTGGTAAGTACAAGCTCTCTCATCGTGTACTGATTGAGAAACCTGCCGACTATGTTGAGCGTCCAGCTCGTGTTGAGCGTCGTGAGCGCCCAGAGCGTAATTGCGAGCGTCGTGATCGTCGTCCAGATCGTGGCGACCGTCGTGGTGGTGATCGTCATGATCGTGGTGAGCGTCGCCCTCGTCCAGAGCAGCAGACTGAGGCTCCCAAAGAGGAACAACAGCCAAAGGACTTCAGCGATTCGCTAGATAATATGGACTTCTAAATAATAATAATCCCTGCCAATCGGCGGGGATTATTTTTTTAATAATTTTGTATTTGTTCGTTAAGCCAATCAATTTGTTCAATGAAAGCATCGATCATATCTTCAACATAATCATCGTAGTCTTCATCGGGATAATGGTTGACGCTTGTCCAATCTGGCCACATCTGTTCGTTTCTAAGGGCTGATCGATAGATATAGAGCATTTGGTCGTCAATGAACTGTGGGATACGTTCTCTCCATAGTGGATAATAGATAGCCCATTTTTCTTTCAAGCGCTTAATAAAGACGGGATCTTTAAGTAACTGGCGATAATATAGTGGCCATGAATTACAGTTGTGCCATTGGAGAAGTGATTGGCCGAAGGACCATGCGTCGAAATCCCAGGGAGGACCTAAACGGAATTTGTCATTCCGGTCTTTATAAAGATAGACATTTTTCGTTCTCGTCGCTTCCTCGTTAGCGCTAGCTTCCTCTACCAGATACCAGTTGATGGCCGTTTCTATATCAAAATAGTCGCGATAAGCTCCAGTGAGTAATTTCTCATCGTCGAAGATGAGCGACTCCATCTGGTTCATGGCCGATTTAATATAGTCGAACTGAATCTTAGGGATATTGTTCTCGCCTTCTGGACTTTTGATCTCCCATGCCAACCAGTTTTCAAAGTCGTAGCCGGTACGGTTAAAATAGTCTGTCTGAAAAGGATAACTAGAATAAGGACAATCTCCAAAATCCACAGCGCTCTCAATCAGAAAGCCACCAGTAAGTTCTTCGCCAGTAATATCTTCTGATGTCATTTCTGTTATTTCTATTCTTCCTTTCTCAGCTCGGATCTTCTCACAAAGGTAGTAAAGACCAAGATGTTTACCATTTAATATAAGTTCGACAAACCTTCCCGACTGCACCCAAGGATAGTCTGTAAGTCGTGCCATCTCGGAAGCGGCTACATTGTGGAGCTGAGTACGGTCGTAATGGCAATTAGCTAAAAGAATCCAGTGCTTGCTGTTATCCATACCCAGAATCTCGTGTTTTTTGTCGAGTTTGATATTATAAGGTTTCTTATCAAGATACCACGACGAATTGCCCCTGCCCCTAATACCAGCGGTACCATAATCTTCAATACTACCGTCAAGATTAACCAGTTGTACAGTACATCCCTCTTTCCTGTTTTCTTTATCAACGATAGGCTCACCATCAGGCGTATTGATCATGAGGACAGGCAGATCGTAAACATTCACTGTCCACTCTTTTTCTTCTTCAAGAGAAGACGCAACTCGATAGGTCTGGGGACTTGTGAAGTCAGAGAAATCATACTCTTCTATACCAGAATGTTGTTCTTCTTCACCAACTAATACAGATATCCCATTGATAGAGAACTCATGGGTAAGTGCGGTTAAGTCCGACTGAAGAGGTGCCATGATATGGATGGTGTTGCCTTGGATAAGAAAAGCCTCAGATTTATTGTTGCTATCCTTGTCAGTTAGGGCATACCATAAGAAGTCGGTCTTGTCAATTTCTGGCTGATCTTCTTCATGACAAGAGAAGAGAAATATTGACATAAAAACCGTTAATGCATGAACGGTACCTTTCTTCATATTAGGATGACTTATCTTGTATTCTACTTCCAAGGGAAGTGGTATTTTGGCTTGGTAAGTTTCGGCAACATTACAAAGTTCCAGAGATATGATAGCTGGTACAGGCACTTGGAGTGTCGTATCTTAAAGTATGAAGTCGAAGCAAAATCCCAGCGGAGATGCTTTTCTTTTACTCCGATATTAATGAAGGTCTTGTCTACCTTATACTTCCTGTCTAACAAGAAGTAGGCAAACTTGATGGCTGCCAGTTTAGGCTTAGGCTCTAGATGCCCCTCAATGGTGGGTATCAAGTCTTCCATCTTCCTTACATTATAGGTGGCACCACATAATTCAAATCCTGCATGTCCAAGTAGGACGGATGGCTTGCCCCAGTAGCAAGCCTCAAGGCCTACCGACGAGCTAAACGTGATAGCTTTTTCGCATGCATCCATCAGGTCATAGCTGCTGACCTTACTTTCTGGTGGAATCACTGTGGCATTGGGAAGTGCATCATATTGGTACAGATTGACGTGATCTTTGTAGTTGATTCCTTTCAGATTGGGGTGTATTCTGATATAAAAGTGGATGTCAGAAGAAGCATGACGAAGAATGTATCCAATGGCATTATCTTGGTTGGGGAATAACTGGTCGTTTGCCCAGTCGTCGCCCAAAGCCACCAACTCGTCTTGCGAAGATGTAAAAATGGCGATATTCCTTTGTTTAGGATCAAAACCTTCAGGCAGAAGTCCTTTCTTCTGCTTGGCAACGTATACTTTTACATCTACAACGAGCTCACCATTTCGCCTTCTTTCAAAGAAAGAGGATCCTATTTTAATCTTCTCTTCTTCAGGTTCCTTGGACTGATTCCAAGAATTGATGGCAAGTTGGTTCCATTTCTCAATGTTGTGTGGAAGGGCGCCAGAATAACTCATCTTAGCATAAGGTTCACCATGTCCTCCTACCGTCTCAACGGCCCTGAAAGCAATGCCTTTAGCCTTTGCTATATCGTAGAAGAGTCGGTTCTCGTAAAGACGACCGTTGTGAATGATGATCTCGTCAGGATGAATATCCTCTACTAATTGATAAGAATAATCGATAAGATTGCATAGTTCATTGACAAGGGGCTTGGCGAAGTCATGAAATTTATCAAAAAGGAGCATATCAAGGTCGCGTGTGACGGTGTAATAGAGGGAGAGAATGGAATTGCCCACTTCAACATCTCTGTACGTGAAGTCCTTCAACTCTTTTGAGGTGCTGAAATCAAAGTCTATCTTCCTTTGCTGAATATCAGACATCTTGATTGGCTGCATGTGTACGCCGGCTCCATAGGCCTTCTGATATTCTCTATACATTTGGTGGCAAAGTCGACATATGCTGCCATAGCCATCCAGATTCTTAAAGCAGGTAGAAAGGGCACAGTGACAATATGTCCAGTAGATATCATGCCCTTCCTGCTTGGCAGCGAGAATATCATCTATGACGACTCCAATATGTGGGGCAGCAACAGCACAGGTACTATAATATAGTTTCTTCATCTTTTCTATTATGTGTGTAAAAGGCTTATTGTCCTTTGTATGTACATAAGTTTTTACTTCGGTTGTATAGGATATCTTTCTCGATAATGGGTGTTACGTCGTCGAAATTGATGATTTCGTAGAGTACCCCGTTAATGTATCCGCTTTTGACGAGACCTTGTTCATATAGGATATCTACAAAAGGATCAGGTACACAGACCACATCAATATCCAGATCTCTGACATACATAGCGTATTCTTGTTCTGACTCTTTGCCTTCCTGGTCAATATATGGTGCTTTAAACATCTTAGAGAAACGATAGGGCGCACCTAACTTTTGCTCCATGTAATGAATATAAGTAAAACAGTTCCGAAGAGATGCTCCGCCGATGAAAGCGTTTTTGCCATGATTATTTTCAAGATAAGCAAACGGAGAATCTGGCCCGAATGATTCTATATCATCCAAAGAACAAAGGTAGTCTTTGTCTTTTCCCCAAACGGCAAAAGAGTAAATGGGATGTTTGGTGCGCCTAAAGTCTTTTCTCTTAAGCGCAGTATCTCCTATTACACCGGTCTTGCTGGGCGTATTATTATAATCAAACGTTTTCCCCTTACAAAAACCCCAATTATATGTGGGAATCAGAAGAGTTCCTTCAGGGCCGATAGCCTCTTGGAATTTATCCAGAAGGATGTTAATGTCAAATTTCTCACGATGTTTCCTACACTGAATGTAGAGGTCGGTAATATCTGATGAAAGAAGAATAATGTCTCCTTTTTCCAGTCCCATTAGATGAGGAAGCTCTTGATAGCTAATATATTCGTTCATGTCGATAATGTTATTCCTTGTCATTATTCTGTAGCTTTAGTATTGTTGCTCCCCAGCTCAGTCCGACTCCAAATCCAGCTATCATGATGGTTGACGGCAGAGCTGTGAAATGATGATCCATGCAATCTTTGAGTCCAATCATTACTGTAGAAGAAACAGTGTTCCCTATATGGTCTAAATTGACATAAAACTTTTCTTTGTCAATTCCGCAGACTTTTCTGACGGTATTCAACATGTATTTATTCGCTTGATGGAATATGAAGAAATTGATATCGTCTTTCTCCAATTCGTTCTTCTTCAAGACCTCATTCACCATCTCTGGTACGGTATCAAGCGTAAAGTTGAAGATGGCTCCGCCATTCATATATAAGAAGTCATCATATTGAAAGTGACCTTCCTCGTCCTCCCGATAATGTCCAGTCGGCTCTTTGTGTCTGGCGGCACCAGTTTTGACAATCAGGTGTTCTGCCCCTGAACCATCTGTGCCGAGAATAAAGTCCCCGATTTCAGCAAATCCTTCTGTAGAGACCAGGCAGGCGGCAGCACCATCTCCGAAAATCGAACGATTACTTTTGTCGGAGGGATGAAGATACTTATTGTAGGTTTCTGCAGTCAATAGAAGGACATTTTTAGCTATCCCGGCACTAACAAGTCCTTTTGCGATAGCTAATCCGTAAATACAACCCGAACAGCCTAAATTGTAATCAAAAGCTCCTGCTGATGTTGGTATTCCCAACCGATCCTGGAGTACACAAGCGGTGGACGGAAGGAAGTAATCTGGGCTCTGGGTACAGAGCATCAAGAAGTCTATTGATAGGGGGCTGATGTTATATTCCTCGAAAAGTTTAAGGGCAGCTTTTTCTGCCATGTCGCCAGCAGTCTCTTCTTCTGCTGCCAGATGACGAGAGTATACCCCGACTTTCTGAGCCACCTTTTCAACACTCCACTCGGGGAATTCTTTTACAAGTTCCTCATTGGTTAGCTCCTTCTTAGGCAGATAATATGAAACGGCCTTGATGTATGCTTTCATTTTCAATGGTATCCTCCTGTTATTTGAACGTTTGATCCTGTCATCCATGTCGATGCATCTGACAACATAAATACGGCCAGATGTGCGATGTCTTCAGGCTGACCATATCGTTTAAGTGGGTATCGTCTTTCGTCCTCTTTTAGTTCTTCTTCCTCTATTCCTTCGTTTCGTATGAGGTCGGTCCAGACCATTGCTGGACAGATACTGTTGACCCTTATTTTTCTGGGGGCCAGTTCTAAACAAAGGCAATTGGCATAGGAAATGAGGGCTCCTTTGGATGCACTATAAATAGCATGACCAATACTTGGGGAATAAGCAGCATAGGAAGCAATGAAGATAATAGAAGCTCCTTTACTGATTTTCTTCTTTTCTAAAAGAATCTGCTGTAATAGAATAGGACCCTTAAAATTAATGTCCATCACACTGTCTACATCTTCTTCCCTAAGTTGCTTGCAAGGTATACGCTGTCCTATTCCTGCGCCATGTACGACGCCATCAAGGATCGGGATTTCGTCCATCATCTTAACGACAGCCTCTCGATCGGTCAGATCTCCTAATACTAATGAATGTCCGCTTCCGGATAATTGTTCCTGTGTGGTCTTCAGCTTTTGTTTGTTACGCCCTTGCAGGACAAGTGTTGCCCCCATTTTGGAACAAAGAACGGCTATTCCCCTCCCAATACCGGAGGAGGCACCAGTAACCAAGATGGTCTTGCCTGTTAGGGAAAAAGGATTGTAATCATTCATCATTTTGATGCAATAGTATGATAGAGATCCACAACAGTTTCACATGCCTTTATTTCTTTGCCGGTGATAGTCTTCCCGTACTTTGTCTTTGCGAGAGCAATGACACCCATTGCAATAAGCGACCCCCATTCGTCAAGTTCGTGAAATGCCGTATCGGCCTTGATTTCTGATGAGTCTGTATCATCAAAGAGCTCTGCAAAGTACTTAACAAATTCTTCCAATTCCATGTTTATTTGTTTTTTATATATGAATAATCACTGAGTCCGTCTGAAACAGCACCAGTCAGTTTGTGAAGTTTAATAATCTTCTTGTTGGTTGATTTAACCCAAAAGTAAGCAAGATCAATCCCTTTTTTCACCATGATGTTATATGCATCAAACAGAAGGAACAAACCATCTTTGCTTCTATCTATCCAAATATTTAGATAACACTTCTTACCTTCAATAGTATAGATGAGGACACCAAGGATGTGACCATCGACGTTGTTAACTAAGACTTGCTTATTGCGTATCATTTGGGATAGTCTTTCCCTTGTAGGAAGATAGTCTGTGTAAATAGAGAAGTCATCCGCATAGAGAAGATTCATAATCTCCAGTGCATCTTTTTCTGCGGCATAGGTTCCGACCTCACTTTCTCTATATTCAATTTGTTTGTTAAAGTATCTGTCGTATTTTGCCAAGAAAGAAAAACCAGAAAGCGTTAGTAGGTTTTGCCAATCCTCTACTCCTTTTTTTGTCGGAATATTCAATACATAAGTGTCCTCTTGTAATGCTCGTAGAATGTTGACCAACTCCTTCTCATCGGCAGACAATAAAAATAAACGATAAAAATCGTGCTCTTTTTTTCTGATCAAAATAGATCGGTCTAATTTTAGGATTTCGAAATTCTCTTGCTCATTAACCCCATAGTAGTTTGAGAAAAGAATTCTATGCGAATCCTTGAAATTAGAGACCACGTTTTTTATTTCTACAGCCGTGATAGAGATGAAACAATTATTCATTTATGATTCCTTTGTAATATGTTCTGTCGATCTTGCCGCTGCTGTTTTGCTTGAGAGTTTCTTCGCGATGATAGCTAGAAGGTATCATGTAACGGGGGATCTTGTCAGAAACGGCCTTTCGGAAGGCACTGAGGTCCAACTCTTCCGGTGCCTGGTAATAGAGTACGATCTTTTTATTCGTGAAGTCGTAAACGGCGCAGCAGTTGTCTACCATCTTGCTGGCCAACACCGCATTCTCAATTTCTCCGAGTTCAATACGGTAGCCATTGTGCTTGATCTGGGAGTCCTTGCGGCCTACATACATAATCTCACCACGTTCGTTCTTGTAAACGATGTCGCCAGTACAGTAGATAGTCTCTGGGTAATGCTTGTTAAGCGGATTCTGAATAAAAGCCTTTTGCGTCTTCTCGGGATCATTGTAGTAACCGAGAGCCAATGATGAGCCACGTACACAAAGTTCGCCTTCTTCGTTAATACCGGCCTCACGTTGCTGATCTACTAGGATCATAACGCCGCTGTTGCGGCAGGCAACGCCGATAGGCAGTGGTTCATCATCGGAAAACTCCCTATCTACTTCATAGAAAGTGCAGTCCACAGTAATCTCTGTAGGACCATAGAGATTTGCATATCTACAATTAGGCAAATGTTTCCTCCAATAATTCAGGTGCTTGTTAGGCATCACCTCACCTGCAAAGAGCACATCTTTGAGGTATTGGGGTTTCTTGTCCTTGAATATGTCGAAGTTTGCCACGTTAATCAGGGCAAAGGGTACCCAGAATACAAACGTGATTTTGCGTTCGTTCATATAATCCACCAACTTGGCGGGGAATGAGAAATGCATCTCTGGGATAATGTCCAATGTGGCACCTGTAGCATACATCAGGTAGATGTCGAGTGTCGAGTTATCGAAATAGAACGGAGCCTGATTACCGATAATGGCGTCACTGGTTACATTGAAGGTGCTGACAGCCCAGTCGATGTAATCAATCACACCTCTGTGGGCAATAACGACGCCCTTGGGGGTGCCAGTTGAACCAGAGGTAAAGATAGAGTAAACGGGATCTGTGTCAATTTGCTGTGCAATATAGTCCTCAGCCTTGACATCTGTTTTGGGTTGGTTTTCTAAAACGTCCTCAATTACAATGACAATCTTGTCGCACATGCTTTTTACCTGTTGCTCATGAGCCTTGTCTGTAATCACAGCTTCTGCCTCTAGTACGTTCAATATAGAGAGAATGCGTGTCTCGGGCGACTTGGTGTCTAGGGGTATGTAGAAGTTTCCACTCATATTGATACCGGCAAAGACCTGAACCATGCGGCATCCTTTAGGGATATATACGCCAACGGGTGATTTCCATAACCCTTTGGCTTTGATTTCATCGGCAATGACGTATGCTGATCGGAGCAATTCGGTAAAAGTGATGCTGCCGATAGAATCCTGAACGGCAATCTTCTCCGGATATTTTGCTGCGGTAGCTACAAGATATTCTATAACGCTTTTCTGCATATCTCTCCTTACTGCGTTTTTTCTTCTTTTATATACCTTATTAATAATTCGGCTGCAAAATTACCACATTTTTATGTAATAGCCAACCTTTTATATAAAAAGTTTTATTTTTTTGTGAGATAAACTTTGGAAGAGATGCTGTAAAAGTTAAATAATCATAAAAATTCGTGTATAAAGAGTGTAAAGACACTCTAAAATACAAAATATGTGTACCTTTGCACGCCGATTATTGGGGAGAGACTTAGAATCCCCGTGAATCAGGGTGTGAATAGCAGCGTCTTTGGCCGGGCGTAGTGGTTCGTGAATCGCTGGTTCATCAGTGGAATCAATAGGTTCCATGCGTACGTTAGACTTGCAGCCGAGTGTTAGACCTCGGATGTGGGTTTTGTGTGTGCAAATAAAGTAAACTGTTTTTTAGTAGTAAAATTTTAAAAAGAAATGAACACTTTAAGTTACAAGACGCTTTCCGTAAACAAGGAAACAGCAAAGAAGGAGTGGGTGGTAATCGATGCCACAGACCAGGTTGTTGGTCGTCTCGCTTCTAAGGTAGCAAAGCTGATTCGCGGAAAGTACAAGCCAACTTTCACTCCGCATGTTGACTGCGGTGACAACGTAATCCTTATCAATGCCGATAAGGTAGTATTCACTGGTAAGAAAGAGACTGACAAAGTCTACACTCGCTACACGGGTTATCCTGGTGGCCAGCGCTTCAACACTCCTGCTGAGCTTCGTAAGAAGAATGGTGGTGTTGACAAGATGCTTCGTCACGCTGTGAAGGGTATGCTGCCAAAGGGTCCCCTCGGACGCAGCCTGCTGAACAACCTCTATATTTATGAGGGAACTGAGCATCCCCATGCCGCTCAGCAGCCCAAGACTATTGATATTAACCAGTATAAATAATAAGGAAAGATGGAAGTAATTAACGCAATAGGTCGTCGTAAGAGCTCAGTAGCCCGCGTATATGTTTCTGAGGGTACTGGTAAGATTACGATCAACAAGAAGGATTTAGAGGTATATTTCCCCTCAGCTATTCTGCAGTATGTGGTTAAGCAGCCGCTGAACCTGCTCGAGGTTGCTGAGAAGTACGACATTAAGGTCAACCTCGATGGTGGTGGTTTCACTGGTCAGAGCCAGGCTCTGCGCCTTGCCATTGCCCGTGCACTGGTGAAGATCAATGCAGAGGATAAGAAGAAGCTGAAGGATGCTGGTTTCATGACTCGCGATAGCCGTGAGGTAGAGCGTAAGAAGCCGGGTCGTCCCAAGGCACGTCGTCGCTTCCAGTTCAGTAAGCGTTAATCCTGCTGAAGAACTGAGCGCAAGTTTAGTATCTAAACCTGTTGGATTCCTTTGGACTACCATCAGGCTGATTCTAAAAAGAATTAAAAAGAAAGTAAACAATTTAAAGAAATTAGCAAAATGTCAAGAACAAATTTTGATCAGTTGCTGCAGGCTGGCTGTCATTTCGGTCACCTGAAGCGTAAGTGGAACCCTGCAATGGCTCCCTACATCTATACCGAGCGTAACGGTATTCATATCATCGACCTTCACAAGACAGTAGCCAAGATCGACGAGGCTGCTGATGCTTTGAAGCAGATTGCCAAGAGTGGCAAGAAGATTCTGTTCGTCGCTACTAAAAAACAGACTAAGGAAGTTATTGCCGAGAAGGCAGCTTCAGTCAACATGCCTTATGTTATCGAGCGCTGGCCCGGTGGTATGCTGACCAACTTCCCGACGATCCGTAAGGCCGTGAAGAAAATGGCGAACATCGACCGTCTGATGGCTGATGGTACATACTCTAATCTCTCAAAGCGCGAGCTGCTGCAGATTACACGTCAGCGTGCTAAGCTTGAGAAGAACCTCGGTTCTATCGCTGATCTGACTCGTCTGCCGAGCGCCCTGTTCGTTGTTGACGTGCTGAAGGAGCAGATTGCCGTTCGCGAGGCTAACCGTCTGGGTATCCCCGTATTCGGAATTGTTGATACCAACTCTGATCCTAACAATGTTGACTTCGTGATTCCTGCAAACGACGATGCTAAGGACAGCGTTGAGACCATTCTCAATGCCTGCTGTGCTGCCATCGCTGAGGGTATCGAGGAGCGCAAGGTTGAGAAGGCCGACGAGAAGGCTGCCGATGCTCAGGCTGAGACTGAGGAGGAGGTAAAGCCCAAGCGTGCTCGCAAGGCTCGCAAGGATGCTCCTGCTGAGGAGGCTGCTGCCCCCGCTGCAGAGGAAGAGGCTCCTGCCGCTGAGTAATACATTAAACGTTAAAGATTAAACATTAAAGATTATTATGGCAATTTCAATTGACGATATCAAGAAGCTTCGCGCAATGACTGGCGCAGGTCTGGCTGACGTAAAAAAGGCTCTGACCGAGGCTGAGGGCGACTTCGACAAGGCCAAGGAGCTTCTCCGTGAGCGTGGCCTTGCTATCGCTGCTAAGCGTAGCGACCGTGAGACATCTAATGGTTGTGTACTTGTAAAGGCTGTTGACGGCTTTGCCGCTATGCTTGCCTTGAAGTGTGAGACCGACTTCGTTGCTAACGGTGCCGACTTCATTGCTCTGACTCAGAGCATCCTCGACGCTGCTATCGCTGCTAAGGCTGCTGACATCGAGGCTGTAAAGGCTCTCCAGGTCAATGGCACAACTGCTCAGGAGGCTGTTACTCAGCGTTCTGGTATCACTGGTGAGAAGATGGAGCTTGATGGTTATCTGACTCTCGAGGGTGAGAACATCGAGGTTTACGACCACATGGGTAAGCACACTCTGTGCACCATGGTACAGACCAATAAGTCTGCTGCTGAGCAGGGTCACCTCGTAGCTATGCAGGTGGCTGCCATGAAGCCCGTAGCTCTCGACGCTCAGAGTGTTGACCAGAAGATTCTTGACGAGGAGTACAAGACCGCTGTTGAGAAGACTAAGCTCGAGCAGGTTGAGAAGTTCGTAGAGATGAAGTTGAAGAAGGCTGGTCTGAACCCCAACCTCGTTGACTCTGAGGATCACATCGAGAGCAACATGGCTAAGGGTTGGCTCACTCAGGCTCAGGCTGACGAGGCCCGTAAGATCATTGCCGATGCAAAGGTCGAGGGCGAGGCTCAGTTGAAGCCCGTCATGATCGAGAACATCGCCAAGGGTCGTGTTCAGAAGTTCCTGAAGGAGAACTGTCTGGTTGATCAGGAGTTCCAGTTCGGCGATGGCGACAAGGCTACTGTTGCTCAGTGGCTCGCTAAGCAGGACAAGGATCTGAAGATCACCGCTTTCAAGCGCTTCACACTCGTTGCTGACTAATCCGTTTAGTCCAAATATTAAAAAGAATCGGCATTGTTTGCGCAGTGCCGTTTTTTTGTACCTTTGCCCCAAAGAATAGTTGAAGTTATGAAGATATTTGCCATTGGCATGAACTATGCCGCCCATAACAAGGAGTTGCACGATACGCTGAAGCGCCCTGACGAGCCAGTGATTTTCACCAAGGCCGACTCTGCCATTCTAAATCAGGGAAAGCCGTTTTTCATTCCTGACCATCTTGGACGTATCGATTACGAAACAGAGGTGGTGGTTCGTATCTGTCGTTTAGGCAAGAATATCCCAGAGCGCTTTGCCCATCGGTATTACGATGCTCTGACTGTTGGCATCGACTTTACGGCTCGCGATTTGCAGAAGAAAGCCTCTCAGGCAGGACAACCTTGGACCATCTGCAAGGGTTTTGATGGTTCTGCTGCCATTGGCGAATGGGTGCCAAAGGAAAAGTTCCTTGATATACAGGCTGTTCATTTCCATCTGGATATCAATGGCAAAACGGTGCAGGAAGGCTGCACCAGCGACATGCTTTATCGTGTTGATGAGATTATCGCCTATATCTCCCAATTCTTCACGTTGAAGACGGGCGATATTCTCTACACTGGCACACCAGCAGGTGTGGGCCCTGTCCACATCAATGACCACTTAGAGGGCTGGCTCGAGGAACGCAAGGTGTTGGAGTTTAATTGCAAATAAAGCAATATTTTACTCCTACTTACGTTTATAATATAGTGAAGAGATTCTATAGGCTGATAATTAGCTTCATACTCTTGTTGCTCTGTCCGTTGGCAGAGGCACAAGTGTATGTGGATCTGACTGCTCAGCAGGTCAGGATCGACTCTTTATTGCCTGTGTTCAGTTGGCAGAAGTCATTAGGTGTAAACTATACTGATTCCGTTTATCATGTAAGCATCGATTATCCGGAGTTTATCGATATGTCGGTAGATGATATCCGTCGTTATCATATTATCACCAGCGAACCTTTACCCACAATGCCATCCGTTCATCAGTCGATAGGTGTGGTAAGGAAACAAGGTGTGCTCGATGTGTCGTTTGTGCCTTTGGTGTATCGCCATGGCAAGTATCAGAAACTGGTAAGTTTTAAGTTGAATGTCAGTGCTATTCCAAGGAGTCCAAAGGCGGGCACCAGGAGCATGACACGTGGGGCCTCAGACCGTTACGCCGATCACTCCGTATTGCGCGACGGTATTTGGGTGAAGATACGTATCCCAGAGAGCGGTTTCTATCAGTTGACGGAAGCACTGGTCCGAAAGGCTGGCTTCACGGATATCAGTCGCGTGAAGATATATGGTTACGGAGGTGCCTTACAACCAGAGAAGCTGACTGGTGATTACCTTATGGCGACTGATGATTTGCAAGAAATGGCGACCTGTAACGTGGATGGAAAACGCATATTCTATGGTATAGGCCCTGTTACTTGGACTTCGAAGGATACGCTTCAGCGCTCACGCAATCCATATTCAGACTATGGCTACTATTTCCTGACAGAGAGCGATGGGGCTCCACTTACTGTTGAGGCAACACAGTTGGTATCAGCACATTATCCTGCTCCTAACGACTATCATTCTCTCTATGAGGTGGATGACTATGCCTGGTATCATGGCGGTAGAAATCTGTATGATAAGACACTCTTTACAATTGGTAATCCCCAAACATACACTTTGAAATCTACAGGATCGAAGGGAAAACTGGCTGTTAACCTCACCTGCGATGGATCGTTTGAGGCAACAGTGGAGGTTAATGGTACGATGGTGGGCTCTATCACTTATAACATCACTCTCGATGGCTATACTAAGGCGGCTGAGCAGACGTGGACTTACCCTCTAGAAAACCTCCAGGCAGAAAATACGGTCCGTATTACCCAAACCTCTGGTGCCAATGTTCGGCTCGATTGGATCGACCTCTATCATGAAGAGCCTAATGCCCTTCCTGATTTCCAGACGGCCTCTTTGCCAGAACCTGAATACGTGTATCAGATTACGAACCAGGACCATCATGCCGATGAGGCGGTGGATATGGTCATTATCATCCCAACTTATCAGAAATGGGTGGCTCAGGCAGAACGTATCAAATCCCATCATGAGCAGCAGGATGGTCTGAGGGTCAGAATCGTTCGTGCAGATGAACTGTTTAATGAGTTTTCCAGTGGTACCCCTGATGCCACCGCTTATCGCCGATATTTGAAAATGCTTTATGACAGAGCATCAACAGAGACAGATATGCCTCGTTATCTGTTGCTTTTTGGCGATGGAGCTTGGGATAACCGTATGCGTTGCTCGGAGTGGAATGGCTACGATCCTGACGATTTTCTGCTTTGTTATGAGAGCGACAACTCGTTTAGTGCCATCAACTGCTTTGTGAGCGATGACTTCTTCTGTCTGCTCGACGACGAGGAAGAAATCCGACATTTGTCAGGTAGTAGCTATACTTACCAAGGTAAACCCGATGTGGCTGTGGGACGTTTCCCTGTAAGAACGGTCGATGAGGCGAAGAATCTTGTCGATAAGACCCTTGCCTATGCCCATAATGAGGAAGCCGGCGCTTGGCAGAACACCATCTGTATGATGGGTGATGATGGCAATGGCAATGCCCACATGGCTACAGCCGACAAGGTGGCAACGCTCGTGGAAACCAACTATTCTGGCTATCAGCTGAAGAAGATCTACTGGGATGCCTATACACGCGTATCCTCTTCTACGGGCTATGGCTATCCTGATGTCACACGACTTATCAAGCAGCAGATGGAGGATGGAGCCTTGATTATGAACTATTGTGGACATGGAGCACCTTATGCTTTCTCGCATGAGCTGGTTATGAAACTGGCTGATTTCGAGGAGTCTGTAACGAAGCGTCTGCCCCTTTGGGTAACGGCTTCCTGCGATATCATGCCCTTCGATGGACAAGAGGACAACATCGGTGAGGTAGTGATGCTGAACAAACGGGGTGGGGGCGTAGCATTTTTTGGTACTACACGAACTGTCTATGCCTCTTATAATGAGGCGATGAATCTGGCCTTTACAAATTATGTTCTCTCACCAGAATATACGATTGGCGAGGCTGTGAGGAAGGCTAAGTGCGATTTGGTGAGTCAGGGACAGGACACCACACCTAACAAGTTACAGTATACCTTACTTGGCGATCCTGCATTGAGTTTGGCCACGCCTCAGGCTCAGGTAGTGGTTGATAGCATCAATGGTCGGCCTGCTACTTCTGTTCAGGAGTTAAGCGCAGGTTCCGTGGTCAGCGTTTGTGGTCATGTGGAGCAGGGAGGCACATGGGCCTCTGGCTTCAATGGAATCATAACTGCTACAGTGAGAGATGCAGAGGAAACCATCGTCTGTAAACTGAACAATACGGCTGCTGATGGAGCTGATGAACCTTTTGTGTATAAAGAACGTACGAAGACGCTCTATAATGGCTCCGATAGTATCGTGGCAGGTGCCTTCCGACTTACCTTCGCTATTCCCAAGGACATTAGTTATACTGATGGTACAGGATTGATGACACTATATGCTATCAACAGCGACAAGACGCTGACTCTCCATGGCGAGAACGACAGTTTTGTGCTTACCGCTGGCAGTGGGGTACAGACCGATTCCATTGGTCCTAGCATCTATTGTTACCTCAATGCTAAGACCTTTACCAATGGCGATAAAGTAAATGCCACGCCTTATTTTATGGCTGAGCTCTATGACGACAGTGGTATCAATGCCTCAGGTAGTAGCATCGGACATGACCTGGAGCTTGTCATCGATGGCGAGTTATCGAGGACGTATAATCTCAATGACTATTTCACTTACGACTTTGGCGACTATCGTAGTGGAAAGGTGGGTTTCAGTATCCCAGAACTCAGCGAGGGTGAGCATCGTCTGCGCTTCAAGGCTTGGGATGTGCTGAATAACTCTACGACCTCTGAGTTGGTGTTTAACGTGGTGAAGGGCTTGGAGTCCGACATATTTAGTGTGGTTTGTACTAAGAACCCCGCCACAGAGAGCACCTCGTTTGTCGTTACTCACGATCGTGTGGGTAGTGAAATCGGTATCACACTCGATGTCTTCGACCTCTCAGGCCGTCAGCTGTGGCATCATACAGAGTCTGGCTTGGCCACTGAGAATACCTATATTATCGACTGGGATCTGCGTATTGATGGTGGTTCGCGTATGCAAACGGGCGTCTATCTCTGTCGTTTCCAACTCGATGGTGGTAATTATAAGACCGTTAAATTGATCGTGTTAAGCAATAATTAATAAGGTATGTACGTTTTAATAAGGTAGATAGAGGATTATTTATGAAGATAAAAGAAGATAGAGGACATTTGTTGAGGTGGATCATGGTGATACTATTCACGATTCATTATTCACTTTTCACTTCTCAAGCCCAGGACGATAAAAACGTGATGTTCAATCCCGTTGATCATGCCGTTGTCTCGCAGACTATCGCCCCTGATGCCCGTTCTGCAGGTATGGGCGATGTAGGTGCTGCCACCGATCCTGATGTGAACTCTCAGTATTGGAATCCCGCCAAGTATCCCTTCTGTATCAGTCGTGCGGGTATTGCCTTGAACTATACCCCTTGGCTTCGTCAAATCGTTAACGACATCGATCTGGCCTATCTGGCTGGATACTATCGTATTGGCGATTATTCTGCCATTTCTGGTTCTTTGCGCTATTTCTCTTTGGGTGAGGTGTTTGCCGATGATGGCATGAGTGTTCGTCCCTATGAGATGTCTTTCGATGTGGCCTACTCATTGATGCTGAGCGAGAAACTCTCCTTGGCTGCTGCCATCCGCTGGATTTACAGCGATCTGCGCTATGACTACAGCGAGGACTCGAAGCCCGCCTCTGCCTTTGCTGCCGATCTGGCGATGTATTATAATAATTATCTGATGATGGGTAGTCGTGAGTGCCAGTTGGGCTTTGGCGTCAATATGTCGAACATAGGTAGTAAGATATCCTATTATGGCGATGAGGAAAGTCAGTTCCTGCCTGCCAATCTCCGTTTGGGTGCCTCGCTGATGATTCCTGTCGATGAGTACAACCGTTTCTCTATTTCTGCCGATGCCAATAAACTGCTCGTGCCCACGGTACCTCGTCAGGAGGAAGGCGAGTCGAATAGCGATTATCAGGATCGTGTGCGTCGTGAGTATAGCGATATCAGTGCCATCAGCGGTATCTTCAAGAGCTTTACCGATGCTCCTGGTGGATTCAAGGAGGAACTTGAGGAAATACAGTGGAGCATAGGTGCTGAGTATGTCTACCACGATCAGTTCTCGCTTCGTGCGGGATATCATCATCAGAGTGAGTCGAAGGGTAATCTGAAGTACTTTACCGTTGGTGGTGGATTCCGTATGAGTGTGTTCTCACTCGATGTGGGCTATGTCATCTCAACGGCTCGCTCGAATCCGCTTGATCAGACATTGCGTTTCACCCTAGCCTTCGATATGGATGGCATCAAGGATTTGTTTAAGAAGTAAGATTTTAGAATTAAGAGTATATGAAGATTCGTGTAGGAATGGGCTATGATGTCCATCAGTTAGTAGAAGGCCGCGACCTTTGGATGGGCGGTATTAAGTTAGAACATAGTAAGGGACTTCTGGGCCATAGTGATGCCGATGTATTGTTGCATGCCATCTGTGATGCCCTGCTTGGTGCAGCCAACATGCGCGATATTGGTTATCACTTCCCTGATACCGCAGAGTTTACCGATGGTATGGATAGCAAGGTGATTCTGAAGAAGACCATTGAATTGATTGCCACCAAGGGCTATCGTCTGGGCAATATCGATGCTACTATTTGTGCAGAGCGTCCTAAGATGAATCCCCACATCCCAGAGATGAAGGCTTGTATGGCTGCTATCTGTGGTTGTGATGAGGACGATATCTCTATTAAGGCCACCACCACCGAAAAGCTCGGCTTCACCGGTCGTGAAGAAGGAATCTCCGCCTATGCGGTAGTTCTAATCGGAAAAGATTAATCTAGCGTTGCTCTCTCGAGCAGCGCCATTCTAATCCCCTTTGTCCTGCCCGCGCCAGCGGGCAGGATCATATAAAGAAAGATGGTGTTACTCTCTCGAGCAACACCATCAAAAAAGCCTATGTTTAACTAAAAATCCTTTTCTTGAAAGAAATTTTCAGCTCACAAGAGCTAAAAATTTGAAAGTTTAAATGGGAGCCTCACGGCGACCACCTGTTATCCCACAGTTGAAAACTTTCTTTTACCAATAACTAAAAACCTAAAACTATAAATATTACTACTAACCTAAAACAATCTATTAACCTTTTGACGATGCAAAGGTACAATGATTTTTCAAATCATCCAAAACTTCTCAAGCAATAAGTGTATAAAAACCCTTTATTCTTGACTTAAATCAAGCCATTGCGCGCGCAAACAACAAATATTTATTCTTTTTTGCATGGTTTTAACATAACTAATTGCATATTAATAAGTCGCCTCTGAATCCAGAGACGACTTATTTGTCAAAAGGGATAGATATTACTTCCAAGGATTATCGTAGCTTACAGGACCGTTCTCGAGCTTCTGGCATACGATCTCGATCTCCTCGTAATGCTGCTGACCATCTT